>Ga0233426_10002181_pt1 | contig 16772 bp, 6 predicted proteins | sample SI_118_April2016_6_FD_179875 | JGI IMG/M metagenome (GOLD analysis project Ga0233426, IMG submission 179875) | Seawater microbial communities from Saanich Inlet, British Columbia, Canada - SI_118_April2016_10_MG | ecosystem: Environmental > Aquatic > Marine > Inlet | place: Canada: British...
AGTTTGTTCCCTAAACACCGTGTCTGCCGACACTTTAGTAAGTGTACCAAGTAAAAAGCCGTATTTAGATGGATCATATGCGGTGAGACTAATCTTAGCAGCTTGACCTGGTTCAATCGTAGCGATGTCCTTGGGAGCAACGAAGGCTTCAATGAGAAGTTGCCCCCCTGTTGGAACAATTTCAGCAACCACTTCCCCACTGGAAACTACCACCCCCACAGAATTAAAAACACACAGTTCACAATGCCTTCGATCGGTGAGCGGATTTCAGTTTTATTAAGCCGTTGACGGATCGCAGGAAGGCGAACTTCAAGTTCAGCAATCTCACCAGTAACTTGAGATCGTTCCCGATAGATTTTAGTGTTATAGTTGATTTGGACAGCGTCTAGCTGGCTATCAATCTGCTCTATCTCCAATTCAGTATGAGCAACCCTCTCCGACAATACCCCATAAACGCTAGCCTGAACCACTACAGCCCTCTCAATACTTAATTATCTCGCAATGTTGTCAAAATCTGAAATTTTTAAAGCAGGGGGGCGTGTAGCTACGGTCGGTAACGTATCTGTGTTCGTGTCCGGCCGGAAAAATGTGAAAGTGAGAGTCACATGCCCCAGCCGGCATATCAATGCTGGCTTACGTGGGGACGGATCAGGACTAGCGCAAAATTGCATATCACTCTTTGGCCTCATCATCAGCGACCTTATTTCTAGTATTTAATCCCGTAATTTATCCGCGGGTTATCCCAACAACTATAATGCCAAAACTTCAAAGCATAAGTATGGATTGCAAATCAAACGGTGTTGCCCAACTAACTGTTGCACAAATTAAATTGTGAGCGAAGCCTCAGTCAATAAGCTAAAATTATGCGAAGCAGCGAAAACAGTGGTATGGATCATCAAAATTAACGCATTCTTTGAAAGACATTCCAATGAAAAGGCTATTTCGAACTAATTGCAATATGTTGATTAACAGTTTCGAGCGGCAAAGCTACACAAAACGCTGTTTGTACGACAATATTTTTCCATTTATTATAAAAGAAGAGAACCCAACAATAATTTTTTCAAAGATCACTGCCGAAAAGCATCATCTTTGATTTTTGCAACTGGCTGCCAAAAATATTCAAGCAGAGTTTGCTTACCCCTAATGATGTCTATTTGCGCGATCATGCCAGCGTTTAACGGCACTGGTTTACCTTCGCTATCAAAAAGCTCACTGTTCATTAGCGCAGTGACCTTAAACATAAAATCATTTCGATCTTCACGAAATACAGCGTCGGCTGAAACATTTATTAGATAGCCCGTTATAAATCCATATTTTGAGGCATCATAAGCTGTTAATGCGATACGTGTTTCTTGACCCACCTCAACTTTAGCAATGTCTTTTGGATCGATGAAAGCTTCGATCTCAAAGCTATCGGAGGCGGGCACGATATCCAAAAGCACCTCACCACTTTTAACCACTGCTTTGTTTGATTTTATAAAAATACTATTAATGATGCCATCGATTGGTGAGCGAATTTCTGTAAGTTCAAGCTTTTCAGTTAATCTGGGTAGGTTCGTACTGAGGATGTCTACCTCCGAAATGTGTTCCAAACGCTCATTCAACATATTCGACTTGTATTCCTGTAGAAATGATTTCTCTTCAAATGCAAGTTGTTCTTGTACCATCTTATTTTGCTCAATTTGAGCCTTTATCGATAGAATTTGAGCCTCAAGATTTGAGATTTCACGCTCGATACGATATCGCTCAGAATTACCGACCACTCCCTTTTCAACTAAGGGTAAGATTTCGAGCGCTTCAGTTTCGACACTTTTACGAATACTAGTTTTTGCGTGCAATTCGAGTTTATGAATATTTGCATCAATTTCTGACTGTTCACGTCTATTTTTAAAGTTATTCTGATTTAATTGAACATCTTGGGTTATTGCCCGAAATAGTGCAAGTTGAGCAGAAGCTACCGCTGGGTCATACTTGTCGAGAAACAACTTAAGTTCCGCCACTGGACGTTCATTTATCCACGCGTCTATTCTTTGAACGCTTGCAGAGTGAAATGCAATTCTCTTCTTTATTTCCTCTAAAGATCCTACAGCATTTATAGGGTTAACGAGTGCAAGTATCTCATTTTGCGCAACCTTGTCCCCCTCAGAAACAAACAATTGAGATATGACACCCGTATCAGTAATTTGAAGGCTTTGGTTCTTTCCCTCAACTATTAAACGACCTTCGCCTTTGATCACCAAGTCGAGTTCTGTATAATCTGCCCAGAAGTAGAAAACTAATAGTAAAGAACTAATCGTGATTACTAGAAATTTATTAATTACATTGTTCATATAATAAAATCTTTACTGCGCTTTTTTGCGCTCATTTACAAGTATGACATAGTCGTGACGCGTGCCGTCCCAAACTTTTCGTCCCGCCTCCAGAACAATAATTCTATCACAAGCATTTAGTAAATTAGGTTTATGTGTTACGAGAACAACAGTTTTTTCTGCCAATTTACTACGAATATTTTCAATTACTTTTGCTTCCATAGATGCATCCATGGAGCTTGTTGGTTCGTCTAATAGTAAATAATCCGCCTTAAAAACTAAGGAACGGGCTAATGCTATTATTTGTTTTTGACCACCAGATAAGTTTGACCCTCTGTCAGCGCATATTCCATCTAAAATTGATGATAGATCATTTCCAAGCGCATCCCCACCGGCCAAGATCAACGCATTAATAATGTCAGTATCAGCAATTCCCTCATTTCCAAGCGCTATATTATCCCTGATCGAGCCAGCAAAAATCCAAGGATCTTGAAAACAAACCCCAATCTTTTTAAATACATCCGCCCTGTCAATACAGGTGGCATCAATTCCATCAACGAAAGCAGTTCCAACTTCTGGCTCATTTAAACCGCATAATAACTTAATTAGGCTTGTTTTGCCTGAACCCGATTTTCCAATTATTGCAACCTTTTCACCCTGCTCAATACTCAAACTTAGTTGTGTGAAAACAGGCTTTGCTCCATCTGATAACCGCAATGTTACATTGTCAATCTGTAAACCTTGTTTATGCGAGACGTCAAAAAGTCCACTTTCTGCAGCAATACTTTTTCGACGTTGACTAAGAAATACCTTCAAATTTCCGTGAGCAATAAACGCGGAATTTAATTTACTTAGCGTTTGTGCAAGCTTAGCCAATGGAGCCAATGTTTTTCCAGAGAGGATCATTGTAGCAATTATTGCACCCATCGTGATATCTTGATTTATAAAAAGGTGAAAACCAAAAACGATAACACCGACCTGAGAAAATTGTTGTACAACGTAAACTATATTACCAGAAATTTGTCCTAAATTCTTAGCCCTGGCTGCGGCTATACTAAAGTTACGCGACTCTCTTACGAAACGTTTTCTCAGTTCAGCGAACGCACCGTTGATCCGCAACACATCAAGGCCTGAGAGCAGTTCTACCAAGTAACCTTGACGAGATTTATTGGCATCAGATAATCTCTTTGAACTTCGGTAAAGAAGTGGCTGGAGAAAAAGAACACCGACAATAACAATTGGAATACAGATTAAAGGTATCAGGTATAAATCGGCACCTACAACTGATATCACGTAAATGAATATAAAAATGAAAGGTAAATCGATCAGCGCAAGGATTGTCGCGGATGTCACGAAGTCTTTATAAGTTTCAAAATCCTTTATAATCGTTGATAATGATCCAACAGAGCCAGTTGATCTCACCCTCACATCTACAAATTGTTCAAATATCTCGTAAGAAATGTGTTGGTCACTTGCAGTCGCACTGTATTCGATAATTCCACTACGCGCCTTCTTGAGTAGCTGGTCGAATACCACAGCGATCGCGACACCAAAGGCCAATGCATATAAGCTCTCGCTTGCTTGGTTTGGCAGCACTCTGTCATACACCACCATTATGAACAAAGATGTCGCTAGACCTAGAACATTTGAAAAAAAACTCGCTATCGCAATCCAAAAGAAATTTCCTCCTCCAATTCCATAAATAGGATTTAGAAATTTTAACCTTTGCTTAACAGATTTGACTGGTTCATCAGTAGCCGCGTAAACAGTTAACGAACTTTTTGAAAATAAATTTTTCATTTCAGCTAGTGAATATTTTGAAAGAGCTCCATCAGATAAAGCTTCAACAACAACATTTTGGTTTTTATCCAGATAACAATAATAAATATCGTCGTCACGTGACGTTAAAAAACAACTTTGAAAAAAATCTAGGTCTCGTAACTTGCTGACTGAATGCACGGCATAATTCAAACCAAGCGGGGCAGATATATCTTTGAGTAGCTCCGACGCTGATCCTGCGGGAGAGCTTTGGAGTGTTTCCTCAACAAAACTTACTTTAAATTTTAAACCATTTTTAGTTGCTATACTAACAAGACGTTTAGCCAAAACAGTTAAATTATAAGAACGAACGGCGCGAGTTTCTTTAGATTCCGATATTTCTTTAACTTTCATTAGGAACTGCGCTCCAGCCTAGCTCATTACAGGAGTTGGTAAGTGAACAAGAAATTCCATAAACTGATGTATATTCAATAATATGTTGCTTCATCTGTCGTCTTTTATCGCTAAGTTGTAACTCCAAATCCGCAAGCGACAACATTTCTGATACTAGGTCTGATATACTGGCTCCACCGAAGCTTAATCTTGTTTCCAAATCTGTGATAATTTCGTTCGAAAGTGCTTGCTCTTCTAGCAACATTGCAATCGATATCTTGATATCTTCATTCATTTTTTGGAGCTGTTTTTTAGCTTCATTATTTTTTTCTACATACGCGCGAATTGATGCATTTACTCCGTCAACTAATTTTTGTTTTTCTAAGAGCTGAAAATTATTTCCACCACCATCAAAAATTGGCAGTGTAAAATTCAAGCCAACAAAAGCGTTCAAACCATCGTCTTCTGTTATGGGCGAAGCCAAGCGTGAAACGAAGGTCCCCTGCAGTTTTTTCTGTGCCTCGATCAGTAATTTTTCGTTGTTTAAAACCGCAAGCTGAAGATTTAACTTCTGAAGTTCAACAAAGCGGTCTTCCGAAATTGCGCGATCCAATAAGTTTTCTGCGGATTCATTTGCAACTGCACCTATGCCTTCGCTTAACACATCAGAATACCGTTTAGATTGTAGCTCTAATGAAGCATATGACGCCTCAGCTTCGTGAAGGCGTCGATCATGGCCAGATAAAATTTTTCTTAACTTAAAATCTTCCGTAGAGCTTACAATACCGGCTGTAATTGCTGAATTTAGTACAGATTTATTTTCTTGATAAACGCGCCTGTATTTTGCGATTATAGCTCTTATTTCCTCCAAATTTTCCTTAGAAAGAGAAAGTATCATTTCTTGGGACAATATTTTATCAATTGAATATTGAATATCTAAGGAAACTAATTTTTTTTCATTTTTGATATTCAAAAGAACAAGATCGTTTTCAGATTGTAAATTGAGAGATTTTTGCCCAACTAGCCCCGCAGATAATACTCCATTAGATCCTTGGTTGATCTGTGTACCCAAATCTCCCGACGCGGACACCGTATAACCCTGCGCTGCTCGAACGGATTTATATCTCTCTTCTATCGCCCAATACTTTGCAATTTGCGCTTCAAACTCTGGTAATGTAACGAGCTGCTGGAATTCGCTACCCACATATGGCAATTGCGATCCATTTCCCGCTATTTTTATATCTGTAACCGTAGCATCATCACCCATTGTTCCGTTCTTCAACTGGAAGGGTAAATCCGAAGAGCCACACCCCATCATAGTGAAGCAAAGTGCAAGATTTCTTAAATGTTTCATCGAGTTATATTATTCACTGTTTTTGGATTCTCAACAAAAATCAAGAAATTTTGTTAGGCTATTTTTGTTCGACTTGGCGTAACTCGTCTGAGTGGCGAGACCGCAGTCTCGCCTCCTCCTGCTCTAGTTGCTTTCTCAGTGAAAGTATTTGGCTTTCATACCGATGCCTCAATTGCTCAATCTGCAAAGCATGGCTCTTTGTAAGATCTTCCAGCGCATGTCTCATACAAAAAACGGATCCGTTTGATCATCAATAGAAATCACGTCTTCCAAGGCATAATTAATTGCAATATTCAAAGCCTGTTCATCTGTTAGCGAAGTATCGTTGATTTTCGCTCGCGCCACTACGCTATCAATCCCGTTGAACTGGATAGAGGCTGCATCATCCGGCGTGTAAAGAGTGGCAATAGTTCCGCCTTGATTTACATCGACGAGGAATATGTCACCATCACTGGTTTCAATAAACTCGTTGTTACGGTGAGCCTGTAAATCATCAATCGACATTGACCATACTGTGTCGTCATCAAAAGCATAAGTAGCGTTGACGTCGACATCTGATAGGTTCTCATCTTCTCCGATGGCGGCAATGACAAAGCTGTCGACATAGTCCACGATGTCCACAAAATCTACGGAGCTATTTTCTTCGATGTAATCTTTTAAACTTCCAGCAACGCCAGAGACGCTTGAGCTGATTTCAACTTCGTGATCTCCAAGGGTATAAGAAAATTTAGATCCATTGTCAGATACTAAAACGGCCGCTGGAGGAGTACTAGACCCTTCGAGAAGGGTATCTAGGTCGTCAAAGGCATCGTCAATCAAGGCCATGTCAACAACAAGTTCGCTGTTTTCATCTGGATTTACGTCAACTGTCAGTATGTCATCTGGGAATTTATCAATTGAACTGAAGTAGTAATCACGGATGCCCGTAAAGCCCGCTAATACCAAAGACATGTCAAGATCAGTATCAGTCACCTTGAGATCAGGACCTTCGCCTTGTTCTGTTTGAATCTGTGACACCAGTTTTTTATTCACTAAATCAAAGCCAATTCTTTCTTCCCAACCAGATGACTTACTATGTTGAACCATAATCAGGTGTGAAACTGGAACATCTTGATCATTAAGTATTTGCTCCTCTCGCAAATACACTGCCTCTAGGTCATAAAAGTTGTGATCTAAGGCTCTGTTAGAAGAAAATACGTGATTCAAAAACTCCCAAGCTTCCAATGGCAATGTATCATCATCCAGATTGATACGCATGTTGGACGTTACTTTAGTTTGATCTGGGAATGTATTACCAACGGTGTCCATATGTGGATTACCATCCCAGTCAACTTTTTGCGTCACCATCCAGCCTATATAACTGTCGTCTGATGTCCGGAATTCAAACCCATTAAGGACGTTATAGTTCTCAGCCCAGTTTTCGCTGACATCCGTGACCACTGCGCGGATGTCAGAATCTCTCACTAGCAGTAAATTTCCGCTCGCGTTATCTTTTAAGTATGTCAATTCGCCACTATTTACGTGCCGGTCTAACACCCCAGTATCGTTCACCAAATCATAAAAACCTAGATTGAATTCATCCAACCCTTTATGAGGATCGTTTTGATCTGTTATGTCCGTTAAGTCCGCCGCAGGATCAAGTAATGTCCCAAGGGTATTCCAATCACCGTCTTTAACTGTGATAACAGGTAGCTCGCGCACTGCGGCAAAATAGCCCCAATTTTCACGGCCAGTGTCCTCATCGACTGCAATGAACCTGACTTCATTGCGCGTCTGATAATCTTGATCAGAACGCCAGGCATTATTCCAGATTTGAGTTTCAAGTATGCCGACTTTGCTCCAATCAAATCCTTTCCATTCGATAGAGTATTCATCTTCAAGTGCTTTCCATTCCTCGTCACTGTAGTCGTCTTTGTAATGGAACTCAGCTATTTTTACGCCATTTGGTTTTTCTGCAATCAACGTGCTTTTGTCATATGCCGTCTCAGCTTGGTTCCAGCCGCCAAGTCTCAAGAGATTATCGTCGTTCGTATCACGAATATTATAATCAAAATATAACCGCTCGCCGTTATCTTCCCAGTTATCCCAGCGCTCAACGGTACCAACGATAACACCATTATTGACTAGAATTCCCGGACCTGCGTCACTTTGAATTAATTCGACTGTTTCGACGTCAAAGTACTCGGCGATTATGTCGCCGTATTGCTTCATGATTTCTGCTTCAGACGCGTTTAATACATCCTTCAAAACAACAGTCTCTGGGTCTCCAACAATAAACTGCCCAACTTGATCCCAGTCACGATCACGAACTGTCATCAAATTACCTTCGCGTTCTGTGATTGCGACACGCTCTGTCCAGGTTCCCCAGGTATCGCCGACTTCTATGCTATATTCAATCCGCTCTGAACTACCATCATAGGAGTCATTTCGATTAAAGTTTTTAAATCCTTCATACTCATTAACACCCACTGAGATTTCAACGATATCCTCCCAATTGATGGTACCAGTAGTATCCCCAGGATTATATTCATCCCATTTCTCAGCCGATAAATCTTCTCTTTTAATTGTTACCGAGACATTTTGCCAAGTACGATCAATCACAGCGTTATTACTATCGTCTGACACATAACTCGTGCTTTTATCCGCTTCGGCAATTCGATTATTATCTGAATCTTGAAAATTATATCCATTCTGATATTCTGTTTTTGTGACAGTTCCTTCTGGCCAAGTGTTGTCATTAGACCAACGCCCAATGTGCAAAATCAAATTTCCACTACTATCAAACGCGTTGATGCCACGGCCCTCTTCCTCGGCAAAAGTCAGTTGAGAAGGATCTTGGGCATCAATTGGCAAATTATATTTTACTTGATCCCACGCCCAATCCAGCTCGGCATTATTTTTTAGAATTTGATCCCATGTTGCGGTGTTAGATGGGTCCACAATTTTAGCAACCACTTCCCAATTTTCGTCAACAATCTCAATTAAACCATCGCGATACTCGAGCGCCCCCAGCATCTCTGTAGCATACCAATCACCCTCGTTCATTTCTATTTCAGAGTAAAACTTGATACGTTTTTCGCTTCGATCGTTTTCTTCACCGTCCCAACGAACATTATAATTTGTTGATTCACGTGTACCGACCTCAATTCTATCGACATCTTCCCATTCAAAGCTAAGCTTATCAGTGAGGGTGGATAAGAAATGTTCTTCTCCTACAGCCGACCAACCCTCTTCAGAGGTAGATTTTTTATATTGAGTTGAAGAAACATCTGTGCTTTCCCGGTCAGTTTTCTTTACACCGTCGGGATCTATTACTTGTGACTTAGATTCACGGTACTCTGCAATGTCTACAGAACTCCGGTTACCATTACTTTCTTCAAGGACAGTAAACCGGAAATTAGAATCTTGTTGTGTTTCACTCGTGTACTCTTTGTCCCATGACGTATCCCATGTGTCGGAATGACTCCAAAACCCAATTTCGCCAACCATGTCTCCAGACGCGTCAAAAACAAGTATATTTCCCCATTTATCTGCGGTGTACTTTAAGTCTTCTTCGATCGTAGCGCCGTCGTCATCCTTAAATACGGATGGCAAATATGAAGAAACAGCATCCCAAGCATTCGAAAAAGCACTGCCATAAGTCTGCATCATTGCCCCGTAGGAGGTCTCATTGGGGTTCGCGTCAGGGTCTATACGTTGCGCAACTACATCCCAACTCTCATCTCGTATTTCGATAAATCCATCACGCTCTTCAACAATACCCACAAATTCTGACCAGCCTTGTGATTGGCCATCAACCACCACTTCCTTAAAATACTGCGTTTGAGCGTTACTATTTTGCCAGTCACGATCTTCACCGCGATATTTGTTGCTGATGCTTTCATTCTTCCGTACTTCGTACTGAATGTCAGTTATCGCATCCCAATCAATCGTGCCAGTGCTGTCTTTTGGATCATAAGAGGACCATAATTCACCAGCGACTTGGCTCTTATATATGCGTACGCCGGTATTGGAACCAGTTTCATCGTGTATTAGGGTCTCCACACCCGCGCCGTCAGTTTCGACAATATAACGATCATACCCACCGGAATTTGCAAGATTTTTCCAATCTGCGTCATTCCAGTTATAGTTATAATCAAGATTTCTGACAGTTACCTTTCCATCATAATACGTTTCCCATTCATGAGAGTTTGACCAGTAATTGATGTTGCCAACCATTACGCCAGCTGCGGTAAATGCATAGATATTATTATCGTCTGATGTAAATTTCAAATTCTCTGCTGATTGCAACTCAGTAGGAAGGAAAAACTTGACGTCCGCCCAGGCTTCTTTCAAGCCATTATTCGCTTCGATAAACTCAGACCAATCCTCAAGGCTATCTGGATCTGCAACACGTGCAATAGTTTGCCAATTTGCATTGTGGATTTCTATAAAGCCATTACCCTTGTGAAAACCGCCCAAGAAGTTAGTTGCATACCAATCACCGTCATTCATTGGTACTTCTGTATAGAATTGAATACTCGAGGAGATATCAGTATCGGCATTGTCACGATATGACGTTTCAGGATGCGTATAAGTATCACTCGAAACTTCTATGCGATTAACATCATCCCAAGTGATTTTGCGATCACCATCATCCCCAGTGATTTCAAGTGCTTCAGCCACAACATCCAAGAGATTAGCCTTTTGCGCAGCCCAAACCTCTTCACTTACGTTGCGTTCGTAAACGGTCTTTGAGACGCGCTCCCAAGTGCGATCTACGACATCGGCCTGGCCATCTGCACCGTGATATGTGTTTGAGCCCTCTTCATATCGGCCAACATCGATACTACTTTGACCGCCACGCCCGTCAGCTTTCAAGGCTCTGAAACCAAAGTTAATATTGCTGTGAGTTTCACTCGTATATTCGTCGTCCCAGCCGCGCTCCCAGGTGTCGGAGTGGGACCAGGTATTGATCTCGCCAATCATTTCGCCAATTTTGCTAAAGACGAGAATGTTGCCCCATTTATCTGTGGTATAGAGAAGGGATTCTTCGATTGTATTACCGTCATCGTCTTTGAAGACATCAGGTAATTCGCCACCCAATGCATTCCAGGCATTTTCGAAGGCTTCCCCATATTTTTCAACCATTGCTTCGTATGATGTATCCTCAGACGAGGCAGCAGGGTCTATCAAGCGTGCAATTTCATTCCAGTTGTTGTCGCGGAGCACAATGAAGCCATCACGCTTGGTAATCGTACCAAAAAATACTGTATCGTCGCTGTTGTCTAATTCTCCGTAAACAAAAGTACGATCGTCTGAACCACTCCATAACTCGTCGGCATCGCGATATGAATTCTCTTTAGCGTTCCACCTACTCTTTTGCAATTCTACGTAAGAGACATCGTCCCAAGTCACAGATACATCAATTTTAGCTAGAGTGTCATTGGACACAATAGATGTGATGTTCTCCCAAACGCTAGCCTCAGACGCGTCTTTTCTGACCACTGATGAAACATTTGTACCAATTTCATCAACTTCAATGGAGCCGTCCTTTTCAAAAGTGACTTTGCGCTCACCATATTCTGCGAGTCTATTCCAGTCGGCATCATTAAAATTATAATTCCATTCTACATTTTGAACCTCTATGGCCTGATTATTAAACCAACGCTGCCATGTTCCTGGATTTTCTTCATTAGACCATTTTCCAATGCGACCAACAACATCACCATTCAAAATGCCATCACTATCGGCTGTCGCAATAACGACGAGATGCCCTCTATCCTCAGCAAATTGAACAGGATTTGCAGTGAAGCTACTTGGAAGGAAACCAATTACATTCTGCCAGGCCGCCTGAAAATTTTCAGACATTGCCGACAATTCAAGAACGTTTTCGTAAGCCTTCTCAATGACCACGTCCGTTTTTTGAAGATCGCCGTCATAGGTCGTCGTGATCGTGAGAGCACCCACCTTTTTCACAGATTGATATCCGCCGGTTTCCAGCTCTTCAAATCCTGTTGTGCTTCCATCTGCCATTTTTCAATCTCCTAACCGAGAGTTAAAAATACTCTGTTAATCGTTTAAACTATATCATCCACCACTATGGCGGCTATTTCGAGGGTATTCCCTGCTAAATCTTCCACTGAAAAATCAGAGCCAAGGTCAATTTCGTCCCCTTGGCTAAATGTCACGCCCGGTTCAATCCCAATCGTGATTGTGGTGCTCGTGTTTGATACTTCAGTGACGTTTGCCACGTTATCAAGATGCTTTAAATCCTCGATGGCGCCTTGCAATGAGCTATCACTCAAAAGCTCATCAAATACGAATTTTAAAGCATTCTCCTGCGTGATGAAGAGCACTTGATCTAATTCTGGCACAATTGTGTCAACGGTGACCTTGTTGCTCAAGTTTTTTAAAGCGGCATTTGAATTATCACTAACAGCTAAGTTCCCGGAAAGGTCACGAACATCACTCGCATCGAAACTCGCGACACTAAGTGTTGTTTCCGCGCCATCGGCATCAAAAGTGTCGTCTTCAATCGCGACCACATAGGATCCTTTCAAGTGGAGCTCTTCTCCCGATGTATCTGAATGGCTAAGTGTCACGGCGACACCGTTACTCAATGTCAAAACCATTTCAGCATCGGCTGCGAGCTCCGCGCCACTTTCTGGCTTCGTGTCAGTGAAGACTGCAAGGAATTCCAACACATCCCCGGTCGCGACGCGAGCATCCGGATCTCCAACGTAATCGAGTGTGGCTAGGATTGGCGCAACACCATCTGTCATAGAGATTTCCTGCGTCACCGCCGTGGTTCCTACAGATGAGTTTCCTGCAGCATCTATCAGAAATCCACCCTGGATATTCAACGCGTCCAAATTTCCACCTGTCAACTCGGATCCACCAAAGCCGTTAAGGGTCTGTAACGATGTGCGCGCCGCTGCATTTAAGGTGATCGCAAGTTCTACACTGGAATTTACAACCGCAGTTTCAATATCGCTCGCGCTGAATGCCCGCGTTGTCGTTCCCTCTGCATCAATGTTCCAAGTTATCTTTGTAAAATCAAGAACATCAGAAACATCATTATCATCTTGCGATTTCTGCAGGGTAGTCAAACCTGTACCTTGAAGTAAAAATACTCCAGTGACTGCGTTGTATGTGTGAGCGCTATTATCGTCAACGGCGATAGTTGCAGTTGGAGCGGTGGCATCGATAGAAATTCCATTACTCGTAGCGTCCCCTGTATAGGTTACCGGGACCGAGTTAAGATCAATATTATCATCTGAGAGCACATTACCAGAAACATCTGAAATCCCAGTAATTGCAAGGCTATCAATCGCAAATTCAGCAACATCTATATCATCCGAAGTGATTACATATTCCGCACTGAACACCATATCAGACCCGGACGCATCTTCAGGTCTCGTTAGTTTTAGCTGTTCTTTATTTGATAGGGTCAGAGTGATATTCATCTGGGCTGCAGAAGCCAGTTCGCTGTCTTCGTCGAGGGTCGCCGTAATCGTCAACGTGTCACCGATTATAAAACTGTCGCCCGCAGCACGATCTGTCCCATCAGAAGATGAGAATAGACCGTTTATCTCAAAGCCCGCGAGCGTAGGTGCTTTTACGTCTGTCAGCTGTATTTCTGAGGCCGCGGTGGAAGCTTCACTCGATGTATTACCCGCCGCATCTCTCAAAAAGCCGTTGGCAACGGCGATGGCGTCTGAAACACCGGCTGAGGCAGGATTTCCGCCAAAACCCGCCAAACTGTGTAGCTCTGTTGTAGCTTCAGACGTGAGCGTCACAACGACCTCTGTGCCATCTAAATTCACAATTGCACTGCCAACATCATCGCTGGCAAAGGTTCTCGTGACAGATTGCTCCGCATCAATATTCCAAGTGAGTTTCGACCAATCGACGATATCTGTTACATCTTGCGACGAACCGTTCAGTATAGTGCCTAAAGAAGTACCAACGAGTGTTAATTTTCCTGTCGCTGCATCGTATCTGTGCGGGTTATCGGCTGTGCCAAGAAGAACTGCATTCGGAGAGGTGGCGTCAACTACCACCCCATTGAGATCAATGAGGCTGGACTGTGCAATGAGCGCATTATCTGAGACATCAACAACACTTCCAGAGCTTATGGAAATAATTTGTAACGGACTAGCAGTCGTAGCGTCAGTATCACCCTCTTGAACAATGTATGTACCACTCAAAATTTGACCCGCACTTGATCCAACGCTGAGCGTAACACTGGCCCCGTTGCTGAGTGATATCTCTGCCTCGCCATCAGCTTGTACAGTCTCTGAGAGTGTGGCTACAAAACTTAGCTGTTCGCCAACGCGCAGGGCCGATCCGTCATAATCCGTTGCAACACTAACAATCTGTGGTGCGGCGTCCGTCTGACTTATTTCGATTGTAAAACTTTGCGATTCCTCAGAGGTTGTGCCCACGACCGCGTTTCCGTCTGCATCGAAATCTTGAGCATACAACTCTACGATATATTTTTCTTGAGTGTTGAAATTGGTCGTTACGCTGCCCTTAAGTTTCAGCTGCGTGCCTTTTTCAGCCACTTCAAATTTTTCATTGTCATTTCCGCTCGATGCGTCAGCTAATGCGAAGCCTGCGTATTGAGACCCGTCATACACGTTGACATCACCCAGGACTGTCCCGGTTTGATTATTGCCAAGTGTCACGAATTCTTGCTCGCTTTCAGCTGCGAGTCTTGGTTTGTCATTTGACCCTTTCAAATTGACAACAATTTTTAGTGTATCAGATGCGCCCTCATCGTCGAGAAGCTTGAATGTAAATTCGTCTTTCGCATTTTGATTGTGTAGGGGTTCGACTTTATCGACGTCGACTTGATAATTATACGTATTATCGGAAGGGTCAAATATAAGCGTACCAAAATCACCCGCCACTGCAAATGTACCATCACTGCCAGCACTTCCGGCATCATTTAGGGACAGCGTTAAATTTGATGCGTCATCGTCTGCATCAATATCGTTAAAAGAAATCGTGCCACTTAGCTTGTCAGTTTCTCGCGCGGCATCAACACCGACGGTATCATCGGTCTCTACGACAAAAGCTTCAATTGTCTCAACCGTGAATTCTGGTGCATCATTGGTATTAATAAATTCTAGAACATAATCTTTAACTGCTTCACCGCCGTTTTTATCAGTAGCTTTTACAGTTACTGTTCCTGCACTGGAGATTTTCGTGTCATCACTTGGCACTGTGCCTGATAGATTTCCATCCTCATCAATCGTAAGCCAGTCAGGTGGCGATACAAGTTCGAGGGTGATGTCATCGCCGTCTTGATCACTCGCGACAATAATTTGTGAATAAGACTTACCCTCAGTCGCAGAGTCAATTGATGTTGTAGTGAATATTGGGTCATCATTTACGTTTACAAAACTTATTGTGACCGTTGTATTTGTTGTTTTTTTGCTTACCGCATCGGTCAAAGCGAGGGTCAAGTCCACGTCACCACCGTCGACATCATCTTGTGACACGGCGCGTTTCGTTTTGAGAACGCCATCTACAATTTCGAACAATGTGCTGTCACTCGCAAGAGCGACACTGATTGATCGTCCTTCCGGGTCATTAATTGACAACGTTAAGCTTAGAGTATCGCCCTCATCGACATCAACCTTATCCTGCCCGACGGTGGGATCTTCATCCACATCATCAATTGAAAATTTAAAGTTTTCAATGTATGATTTACCTGCTGCGTCAGCCACTTTTATGGCCAAGTCGATAGTTTTTGCTGTTTCATGATTAAATGAAGCTTCGCTTGCCAACATCAGTTTCGAACCATCTGCGTCCACAATAATTTCAAATAGATCGTTCGTGTCGCTTTCACCAATGATTTCAAATGTGAGGTTACCCGTATCATCTGCGGAAAGCGTCCCGATTAAGTTACCGCCAGACACATTTTCTGAAATGCTTACAGCGCCGTCAGAGCCAATTGTAATACCTGACACCGCATCATCTGGGCCGCTGATTTCAATTTTTGTCGCAGACTTATTCAGGCCAATATTTTTCGCCGTGAGAGGATCATCAACCGTCATTTTTCCAGCGTCACCGGACGAAACAGCGTCCGCAACCTGTTCTGCAAGCTTGGTACCGACAGAGAAAAAGGCACTGGTATCGCCCTCGAGTGTCGTAGATTCTGCGACCAAACTATTGACAGTTGTAACACCATCCAAAATGCTTGTTTTGACCGCATCAACCTTATCCTTGGCAGCTGTACGCGCTATAGCCAAAGCCTGCTCATCTGCAGGCGCGAATTCAAAATCACTAGCAACCGCAAGCGCAATAGTATCGGTAAATTCTGTGGCGAGGCTCGCGAGGTCAAAGTTAGATGTCCCGCTTGAATCATCTAAAGAAATTTGATCACCAGCAGACTTTGCGTTTGTGATAACTGTCCCGAATGCCTCCAAGGATTTCGTTAAGGCAGCCTCCGCGGTAAGACCTGCCTCCTCACCTGAGACCTTCAACGCATTGATGGTGTTCATCACTTGGTGGGCCGTCTGTTCCACCGCGAGTGCTGTTGCAGAGGACGGGTCATCATATGGATTATACGTCAAAAGGTCTATACCCGCTAAACCTAACGCCGCCGCAACATCGCTCGGAGACAAACCCGCCTCAACCGCGATAGTAGTCATTGGCGTTACAACACTTGCGCCCGAAGGCGCAGACAGCATCGAACCCGCCGACAACAAGTTTCCAGAAGACCGATCAAGTGCTGTTCCGTCCGAATATGCCACAATCGTCGGAGTTGCTCCGGCAGCTATCGAGACTTCCGCGAGTGAATATGCACCCTCTGCGTCAGTTTGCACCCTCGCAGAGTCTGTACCCGGGTCCCAATTGCCATTGTCATTTAAGTCAAAGAAAACCCAAGCGCCTTCTAGTGGACCCTTAACGACATTGCCCGAAAACGATATTGACTGATACCCACCACCATTTGATGTTTCACT
>Ga0233426_10002182_pt1 | contig 16770 bp, 11 predicted proteins | sample SI_118_April2016_6_FD_179875 | JGI IMG/M metagenome (GOLD analysis project Ga0233426, IMG submission 179875) | Seawater microbial communities from Saanich Inlet, British Columbia, Canada - SI_118_April2016_10_MG | ecosystem: Environmental > Aquatic > Marine > Inlet | place: Canada: British...
TTATTTTGATAAGTTTATAATTTACAACATTGCCCCATTGACCCCCAAAAATTGTGTCTGATAAGCTGCCTTTTTCTACTACTAAACTTCCGTAACAGTTTCTGCAATATTTGCTTTCAATTTCTTTAAAACTTATGTCAGATTTTTGCTGAGCACAAGCAAAAGATATACTGAAAAAAAATATTACTATAAGATTGTAGACTTTCATTTTGTATTCATTTTTCATTGTTTTAACCTGTAAAATTTAATAGAATGTGAGCTTATATTAATGTTAAAATATTTACCATTCCATGTATTGCAATTCCAAAAATTATTGAGTTTGTTTATTATTTTAACTTTAGTTTATTAATATTTATTGTGTTTCTTCTTTATTTGAGTCAATTATATTTTTTAAATTCATTAAGTCAAGGTATTCATCCATTGGTATGAGTTTCAAGTCTGATAAAATAATAAATTTAGTCTCACTCCTATTGATCTCTAAACCAAATGTGATTGGTTCTTCATTATCTTCAATCACTAAGCCTCCTAATATTTTAGAGGCTACTATATTTCCCTCTATAGAAGAGAAATTTTTCTCTATAAATTTTGCAATTTTTATTCCTGTATTTATTTCCATACCAGCAATAGCAGCCATAAAATTTTCAGCTACTTCATACCCTCCCTTCTTTATATATATCTGTTTTAAATCCATTTTTTTAATCTATACCTTTCTAGTTTTGATAGTTTACCAGTTAATTTTTTTAAATTACAATTCCACATGATAAACATCACTTTTATTCCGTCTAATATTTTTTTTGACAAAACCACCAAGTTCCGGTATGTCCTCAAATAGATCAAAGGCTTTACATTTTTTAGGTAATGCTTTGAAAAATAATGTGAAGTTGTGTTGCCCTTTTGTACACCACATCCATTCCGGATGAAATGTAATATTTTCAGCATGAGTCATACTACTTTTTTTTCCACTACCGTGAGCAATTAAGTTTGTGTTTTTCCATATTCTTAAATATACACCATAGGGTATTAAAACCCTGCAATGCACAATAACTTGACTTTCTTCTTCACAAAGTGTTTTTAAATCATTTTTAAGTTTTTCGTCTATTTTAGTTTTATTGGGTTTGATGGTTATAGGTTCCATTTTAAATACTATTAATTAAGTTAATTACAAGTTTCTATTTAATAATCCATTTGTTATCAATCTTTCAATGCATCATCAATTGCTTTTACGTTATTTTTTAATTCAAAATGATATTCAACATAAGAATACAAGGTGTCATCCTCAAACGACCAATCGTTTAGGTCCTCTAAATTCTCGTAAAACTCAAATAAAGATTCCAAATGGCACAACATCATTTCTTGACAAATCATTGCATAGCTCTCTTCATTTTGTTCAATGATTTCTGGGATTTCATCTTTTTTCACCAAGGATAAAATGTCTGCTGCTGGTTCAGATTCTCCATTGGTGAACTCATCTAATTTTAATCTGACTACGATAATATATTCCTTTTCTGTGACCCAAAATTCATAACTTAAAACCCCACTACAGTCCGGCATCCCCATCATTGCGTGAGGGTGAGTCATACTTCCAATGGTAAAACATTTGTCAAGATCTTCATGTTCAGGTATTATATGAGTTCCATTCAAGTATACTTGAAGTCCATGAAATGTAGTTATTGGTGTTTCTGAACTTCCTTCTTGAGGTCCTTTTCCTATAACCAGAGATTTGTTCAAAATATTTTGATTTAAGGCTAAATAGTTCATGTGATTTTGTGCGTTCATCTGTTAATTATTTTAAAAATTAATTCTCTTTATTTTTTTCAAAATAATGGCTTAGATGTGCAATGTATTTGCATAGAATTATTATATTTGATTTAGATATTCATTTAAATAGTCTACTCTAGTAAACCCTACTAAGTTTCAATAATATTTTATGCCACAAAATAAAAACTTTCAAAAGCGTATCACCATTTTGGATGAGTGTTTTTCTAGTAGAACAGGACAATTTACTTTAGAGAAGTTAATAGAGACTATAGTATCTAAATTGGAAATCAGTGTTTCGAGAAAAACTATTCAGAATGACATTAAGTATGTTAGAGAAACTATTGAAAATGAAAATAGTGCCAATATAGATTTTGATGAGTTTCCTGTATTTATCCCTAAACTATTTGAGGGTAAGAAAACAATATTTAAATATTCAAATCCAGATTTAGCTCTTGGAAATCAATTGTTATCTAAAACAGACCAGGAACAATTAGGAGAGACACTAGCTATCTTATCAAGATATAGTAATCGTCAAGATTTCTTTTGGTTGGATGAATTGTTTCCGCGAATAAAATCAGCTTTTAATCTTGTACATGAGGATTATAATGGTTTAATAAGCTACCAGAGTAATAGAGATTATTCAGGCCAATCTTGGGTTGGTAAAATCTATAATCAGCTTATTCGTAAAAAAATAGTAATAATAGAATATAAGGGTTTCAAGGATACTGAGGCTTATTTGCGAAGAATACACCCTTATCATTTAAAGCAATATAATAATAGGTGGTTCTTATTTGGCTGGGAGGAGTCTGAAAACTATACAGGCATTACCAATGTAGCTTTAGATAGAATTATTAAGATATCTGAAACTATTGAGGATATTATACCAAACGAAGTAGATTGGGCAGACTATTTTGACGAAATGATTGGTGTGTCAAGACCCAATGATAAAGAGGCTGTAGAGGTTAAATTAAGGTTCTCTGCAAAACGAATACCTTATGTAATCACCAAACCGATACATGGAGCAAGTCAGCGCCTTGACAGAAATGATCCTGAAGAGCGAACTATTATTTTAAACTTGTTACCTAACTATGAAATGTATCAAGCCATTTTAGCATTTGGAAGTGATGTTGAAGTACTAGGTCCTGCGGAGGTGGTAGAAAAAATGAAAGGATTTACAGAAACTATGAATAACTTTTATAATTAATAAGATATGCAATACTATTACACATCTAAAGCTCATATTTGTACTGTTATTAATTTAAATCAATAGTTATGACTAAGAATGCAACAGTAAAGTGTCCAAATTGTAAAGAAGTCTTTAAAGTTGATGATTCGGTTTATACCAATATCGTCAAACAGGTTAGAGACCAACAATTTCAGGAAGAGGTGTCCAATAGATTAGCTATCGCTGAAAATGAAAAAACATCTGCTGTTGAAATTGCAGAACAGAAGCTAATAAGCAACTATGTTCAACAATTAGCTGATAAGCAAAGAGAGATGGATTTACTAACTGAAAAGAGTAAATCTGAGCTAGCACAAGAGGTTTCAAAAAAGAATAGTAGAATTCAAGAACTAGAGTTTAAAATTGATAAAGCTGAGGTTGAAAAAAATTTAGAACTCTCCAATGCTGTCATTGAAATTGAAAAAGCAAAAGACCAATTAGAGAACGAGCTTAAGTCAAGAGATCTAGAAAAAGAACTGTTAGAAAAGTCATTAATAGAAAAATTTAATGACAAACTAAATCATAAAGACGAAACACTCAAACTAAAAGATGATGAAATTGAACGTTTAAAAGATTTTAAGCAAAAATTATCTACCAAGATGATTGGTGAAACGTTAGAACAACATTGTGAAATCGAGTTTAATAAATTGCGTGCAACAGCATTTCAAAATGCATATTTTGAAAAGGATAACGATGCTTCAGGTGGTACAAAGGGAGACTATGTTTTCAAAGAAACAGACCACAATGGTAATGAGATTGTGTCTATCATGTTTGAGATGAAAAATGAAGGAGATGAAACCGCTACTAAAAAGAAAAATGAAGATTTCTTTGCCAAATTAGACAAAGATAGAAGAGATAAAGGTTGCGAATATGCTGTATTGGTTTCTTTATTAGAGTCTGATAATGAGTTTTATAACACAGGTATAGTAGATGTTTCTCACAAATATGAAAAGATGTATGTCATAAGACCACAATTTTTTATTCCTATCATAAGTCTATTACGTAATGCCGGTATGAAGTCTTTACAGTATAAAGAAGAGTTAGCTATTATGCGAAACCAAAATATTGACATTACTAATTTTGAGGATAAAATTAACGAATTTAAAACGGGGTTTGCTAGAAATTACGACTTAGCAAGTCGCCAATTTGGAGATGCTATAAAGGAAATAGACAAAACAATGAACCATCTGCAAAAAACCAAAGAGGCTTTATTGTCTTCGGTAAATAATTTACGCCTAGCAAACAATAAAGCAGATGATTTAACGATTAAAAAGTTAACCTATGGGAATTCTACAATGAAGGAGAAATTTGAAAATTTGTAGGAATAAAAATTTAAAATAATAATGAAATACGATTTTTCTTTTACGGCGACCTCTTTACGTTTAAATGAGATGCTAATGATAGCAGAGGCTCAGCTTGCTGACGAAGATTTTGATTATATCAATATTTTGGGAAATGGAAAATCGGCAACTGGAAAAAGACATTATTCTGAATTGAAAAAGCGACTTTCATTTCTAACAGAAAAACAGCTTTTATTTTTTGTTTCTACAGATACTATATCACAAAAGCAACTAGCGTTTTTATCAGTTTGTAAAACATATGGTTTTATTCGAGATTTTGTAGTTGATGTACTAAGAGAAAAGTATTTAGTTTTTGATTATGATATTACTGAAGGAGATTATATATCTTTTTTACGTAGAACGTCTAATTTACATCCTGAAATTGAAAATTTTACAGAGACAACAATACTAAAATTAAGACAAGTGGTGTTTAAAATACTTGAACAAGTTGGACTCATAGACTCCATAAAAAGTAAACAAATAGTTCCTCAATTTTTAGACAATAAGTTAATTGACCTAATTGTTGAAGATAACATTGCCTGGCTAAAAATATATTTGATGAGTGATATGGATATAAATTCCCAAAAAAATTAAATAATGGAAGATATAGCACTAAAATTTGAACACATGTATAAGAAAATTTCTAGTGAAAGTTTCTTAAATAAAGAAGCGCTTGGTGGTGAGATTCCTTTTTTTGTAGCACCTTACCATCCAACACAAGAAGTGGAAGTAGTCGACGCTATCAAGAGAATGAAAAATAAATTAGGTACGGTAGGAGTGCCAGTTTTAGAAATTAATCTCTACAGCTTGGTATGCAATATATTGGAAGAAAAAGGAGGTATGGATCGCATGTTTCGTGTAGAAAAAGCACGAACAAAAGACAAGTTCTTAAAAGCATTACAGTCTACATTGAACATTCATGAAATACTGATGCCACGAATTAATAATATGATACTCAATTCTGAAGCAAAAGTTTATTTTTTAACTGGTATTGGATTGGTGTATCCGTTTATCAGATCTCATAATATTTTAAATAATTTACAAAATGTAGCGAAAGAAGCTCCTACGCTTGCATTTTTTCCGGGTGACTATGATGGACACTCATTAAATCTTTTCGGCTTGTTAAAAGATGATAACTACTACAGAGCATTCAATATCGATAAAATAAAAGCATAATATGAAAATTAAAGGAATTTTTAAAAAGGACGTCAATAGAAATATTGAAACAGTAATTAAGGCTGATGACAGAGATCATGTATCCGACGAGGTAGCAGAATATGTAATAACCAATGAGATAGGAAAAAAAATCCGAGATTTATTTCAAGCCTACAATAACTATAATGGTGTTAATGGTGTTTGGATATCTGGTTTTTTTGGTAGCGGAAAATCACATTTATTAAAGATTTTATCATATGTACTGGAAAACAAGGAATTTGATGGTTACAAGAGTGGTGCTCTTTTTTCAGAAAAGATAGAGAACGACGAAATGCTAAAGGGCGATGTTTTAGCGGCATCACGTATCCCATCTGAGTCTATATTATTTAATATAGATCAACAGGCACAAATAACAAGTAAATCAGACCCTAATGCCATACTATCAGTTTTTTACAAGGTTTTTTATGACCATCTAGGGTTTTATGGCTTTCAGCCCCACGTTGCTGAATTTGAAATGTGGGTAGATAAAAGTGGACATTACCAAAATTTCAAAACTAAGTTTCAAGAAAAATTTTCCAAACCTTGGGAAGAAGCTAGAATAGATTATTTCGACCCAATGGTTACTGATACAGTAGCACAAGTGTTAGGTGAAATACATGATGCTGAAGCCTCTAAATACGAAACAATTATTGATGATTTAGAAGATAAACAAAAGCAATCTATTGAAGATTTTTGTGAACGTGTTCAAGATTATTTAGATAGCAAACCAAAAGGCTTTAGAGTTAACTTTTTTGTTGATGAAGTAGGGCAATACATTAGTGATAACACCAAATTAATGTTGAATCTGCAAACAATTGCAGAGACCTTAGCCACAAGAACAAAGGGAAATTCCTGGATATTGGTAACCTCTCAGGAAGATATGGAGAAAGTTGTTGGAGATATGAATAAAAGCCAACAAAATGATTTTTCTCGCATACAAGCCAGATTTAAAATAAAAGTACCATTAACCTCCGCTAATGTAGACGAGGTGATTGAGAAACGATTGTTAAAGAAAAATGACACAGCACAGAAACACCTAGTGGCCTCCTACAAAAAAGAAAGCGCACATTTAGATACGTTGCTTTCATTTTCAGATGCAGGGGTACAATTTAAAGGATTTAAAGGCGATACTGATTTCGGTAATAAATTTCCATTTGTTTCCTACCAATTTGATTTATTTCAGCAATGTAGACGAGCCTTGTCTAATCACAATGCTTTTCAAGGCAAACATGCCTCTGTAGGGGAACGTTCTATGTTGGGCGTATTCCAGCAAGTCATACAAAGTATTGAAGATAAAGATGATAAAGCTTTGGTGAGTTTTGATATGATGTATGAAGGCATTAAAAATGAATTGCGTGGTGAAATACAAAGTTCTATCATTTTAGCAGATAAACAGTTAGAAAATCGTTACGCATTAAAAGTACTCAAGGCTTTATTTTTGGTAAAGTATTTTGGTAATTTTAAAACGACCAAGCGCAATATTTCGGTATTGATGATTAATAATATTCATGTAGACTTGAAAGAGCATGAACGTCAGATTGACGAAGCTCTAAACACCCTCGAAAACCAAAGTTATGTTCAACGAAATGGTGATATTTATGAATTTTTAACCGATGATGAAAAAGATGTTGAAGATGAAATTAAGAATACAGACATCGATGAACAAGCAGTTTCTCAATTATTAAAAGAGTTGTTTTTTGATGAAATAATCAGAGATAATCGTATAAAGTATATAGAAAATAAACAAGATTATGATTTTACCAGTAAAATTGATGGGGCCGTTTTAGGAAGAGAACGAGAATTAGAAATTGAAATCATTACAGAAAATCATCCAGATTATGAAAACACCTCAAACCTACAAGCCCAAACTATGGGTAGCACAGGGATGAAAATGTTGTTAGACTCTAATGCCATTTTTATGAAAGATTTGAGGATGTATTTAAGAACCAATAAATATGTTAAACAACATCAATCTGCCTCAAATCGTGCTGAAGTAAAACGTATTTTACAGGATAAAGGGCAACAGAATGCTGAACGTAGACGAAATCTTATTATGATGGCCAATCAGTTACTTGGAGCATCAACTGTTTTTATGAATGGAACTAAGCATGAAATTGGAGCCACTACAGATGGTAAAACTAAAGTGGTAAAAGCATTTCAAGATTTAATAAAAACAGTACACGCTAACTTACGCATGTTGGGAGGCGTTGCATTTAGTGAAGACACTATAAAAACAGTCATTATAAGTCAACAAGATGATTTGTTTAAGGGAGATGATGAAACTATTAGCGAAGCTGAACATGAAATAACCAACCTAATCAGCAGACGAAAAAAACAGTCAGACAGAACTTCTTTAAGCGATTTAAAAGACCATTTTACGCGCAGACCCTATGGGTGGTATCCAAATGCTATTTGGACAGTAACAGCGAAGCTCTACAAACGAGGGAAAATAGAACTCAAACAAGACTCTAATTTGCTGGAGGATGATGCAGCACTAAATGCCTTTTTAAATAGTTCTAAACATGGTAATACACTTTTAGAGCAACAAACAGAAATAGATCCAAAATACATTAAACAATTAAAGCAACTCTATGCAGATGCTTTTGATGAAAGTTGCCCGTCAAAAGAACCAAAAGAGTTGGCACTTGCTTTTAAGGAACGCTTAAAAGTTATGTTTGTGGAGGTGAATCAATTATTGGCCCGAAAATCAGAATATCCTTTTTTAAAGAAACTACAGCGCTTGTCAGACAAACTAAATCGCCTTACTGAAAAAGAATACAAATATTTTCTTATTAATATTAATGATTTTGAAGATGATTTATTAGATGCTAAAGAAGATGTTTTAGATCCAATAAAACGCTTTATGAATGGTGCTCAGCTTTCAGTATATGACGAAATAAAAACCTTAGTAAGTGGAAATACCGCCAATATAAGATATATTGAAGGGGATGAATTTGATACACTTCAAACCTTGATAGAAAGTGAAACACCCTACAAAGGCAACGGTGTACAATTGGCAAAAGCGGCAAAAGATAGCTTATCCAAAAAAGTACTCGAAGCCATCACTAAAGAAAAGGAAAACTACTACACGAGTGTTGATGCTATTGAAGCAGACATAACAGCATCTGAAGAGTTTTCAAAAATAGATCTTTCACAACAAGAAAAAATTCTAGAATCTATAAAAAAGCTTAAAATTAAAAACAAGCATGAACGATTTATAGGAAATATAAGAGATGAGATAAGAACTTTAGAGGATCATTTTTATAGCGATCAAATGAACCAAATGGTGCAATGGTTGACTCCCAAAGATGAAGAGGGTAAAGTAGAAGAACCCAAAGCAAAATACATCAAGAGGACTAATATTCGTGTTAATTTTGAGCAACGCGAATTAAAGACTGAGGAAGATGTAACAGCTTATTTGGAAGCACTAAAAGAAGCCTATATGGAGCGTATTAACCAGAATTTAAAAATTACTTTATAAAACAATCATTAATGCTATGAAATACATAAAACCTGAGGTGATAAGCCTAAAAAAAAGTAATGAGTTTAATGAAAAGTGGTTACAAGCTCGTATTGAAGAAGATCCTAGTATCATTGGATTAGGTGAATTAGATTTTAGAGACACTGAGAAAATATTAGTTGGTGGAGGTCGTTTAGACACTATATTATACGATGCCGAAGATAATAGGCGTTATGAGGTGGAAATTCAATTGGGTAAAACCGATGAAACACATATTATTAGAACGATAGAATATTGGGATTTAGAGCGTAAAAAAAATCCACAATATGACCATTGTGCGGTTATCATTGCAGAAGATATTACCAGTCGGTTTTTGAATGTTATCTCATTGTTTAATGGTTTTATACCCTTAATAGCCATTCAGGTGAAAGCTATAAAAGTAGAGGATTCTATTTCGCTGTTCTTTACAAAGGTTTTAGATGAAGTTAAATTTGAATTGTTAGAGGAAGATATCGTATCTGAACCCTCAGATAGAAAATATTGGGAAAATAGAGCTTCTAAAAAGTCATTAAAATTAGTGGATGATATCTACCAAGGGCTCAGTGAGGTGATGGGAGATTTCAATTTAAAGTTCAATAAACACTACATAGGGCTTGAAAACAATGACAAGGCAAATAATTTCACATCGTTTATTCCAAGAAAATCAGGAATTATTGTCAGAATTAAAATGGAAAAAAATGATGAGGTGGATGACCTATTAGAAAACTCAGATATCGAAACCCTTTCCTATGATAAAAAATGGAAATTGTATCGATTAAGAGTCAATGAAAGTGATCTTCAAGATAATTTAGAAATGATAAAAAACTTAGTAGCTAAGGCTAAAAAAGAATACCATAACTAAGATGAACACCAACGCACTAAAGAAATTTGCTCAAGAAGCACGAATCAAACTCATAACACAAGTAGCCTCAAAATTAGAGTATGTTTTAACGTCTGATTCTTCAGAACTTCGTGAAAAAGCAGCACAAGTAAGAAAATTACAAGAAGCGATTAATGCAAGTTCTAAAGAGCAGGTGATAGACAAAGTTGCTTATACCTGGTTCAATAGATTAATGGCATTACGTTTTATGGATGCCAACGAGTATCAGCCAATTGGTGTTCGGGTGATTACACCAAAAGAAGGCTATACGCTACCTGAATTATTGGACGAGGCTAAGCAAGGAAATATTCCTGATGAGCTGCCCATCAACCAGCAACGAGTGTATGATGTACTCGATGGAAAGATACCAAGCACCAATGCACAAAACGAAGCTTATAAAGAACTACTCATAGGCGCTTGTAACCATCTCAACCAAGTGTTTCCTTTTCTTTTTGAGAAAATCAACGATTATGCAGAACTCCTGCTACCAGATGATTTAACCTCAGAATTCTCCATTGTACAAGACATTCGAAATGGAATGACTACAGAAGAATGTACGGAGGTAGAAATCATAGGTTGGTTGTATCAGTTCTATATTTCGGAGTTGAACGATGAACTTATCAGTTCTAAAAAGAAATATAAGAAAGAAGATTTAGCACCAGCCTCTCAATTGTTTACACCCAAGTGGATCGTACAATATATGGTAGAAAACACCTTGGGACAAGTATGGGCAGAATTAAATCCTGAAACTAATATTCTAGACTCTCTAGAATATTATATAAAACCAAGTTATCCAAAACAAGAGCGAGTAGCAAAAAGCATTGAAGATATAAAGTTTTTTGAGCCTTGTGTAGGTTCTGGGCACATCCTTTCTTACGCATTTGATGTCTTCTATAAGATGTATGAAGAACAAGGGTATAACCCAACAGAAATTCCTCAGCTAATTATTGAAAAGAATTTGTTTGGTGTAGACATTGACCCAAGAGCAGCGCAATTAGCCTCTTTTGTACTTTTAATGAAAGGAAGACAGAAGCACAGAAGGTTTCTTAGAGCAGTAGAAAAGAATAATATTCAAGCCAACATTTCCTTCTATCAAGATTTTGAGTTCGATAATAAATTTAACAATGCTACCGCATTGGGTTCATTAGTTAGAGTTGAAAAAGATGAAGCAAACAGTATAGTTATAGATGAAAACTCTTTGTTTGGTGAAAGACAAAAAGAAGTAAAAAAACTTTATCAATTACTTGGGCAACGTTATGACGTGGTAGTAACAAACCCACCATACATTAATTCTTCTAGAATGGAAGGAACCTTAAAACAATACGTTGAGGCAACATATCCAAGCACAAAGTCCGATTTATTTGCAACTTTTATTTTAAGATGTTTAGAATTGTGTAATGAAGATGGGTTAACAGGTTATATGACTCCATTTGTTTGGATGTTTATTTCGAGTTATGAAAAGCTCAGAGAAATTATTATTAATAAACACTTCATTAACAATCTCATACAACTAGAATATTCGGGTTTTGATGGAGCAACTGTTCCTATATGTACATTTACACTTCGAAACAAATATTTGGAAGAAGCCAAAGGAAGCTACATTCGATTGAGCGATTTTAAAGGTGCTAAAGTACAAGCACCTAAAACCCTCGAAGCCATACAAAATGAGGATTGTGGATGGTTTTATACTGCCAACCAAAAAGACTTTGAGAAAATACCAGGAAGTCCAATTGCTTATTTTGCTGATAATGTTACAATAAGCATTTTTGATACTTCTTCATCTATGGAAGATGTTATAAAGGCAAGACAGGGAATATCTACTGCTGATAACGATAGATTTATAAGAATTTGGCAGGAAGTAAATTTTAAATCGAGTAGCATAAACAATAATTATGATATAGTTTGGGTGCCACACAATAAAGGTGGTGCATTTAGAAAATGGTTTGGTAATCTGGACTATTTTATTAATTGGAAAAATAACGGTTATGAAATAAAAAACTTTCTTAACGATAAAGGGAAAAGACGTTCTGTAATAAGAAACCCAAAGTATTACTTTTTACCATCTGTAAGTTGGAGTGATGTTACGTCAAGCACCAATGCATTTAGAGTTTTTCCAGAAGGTTTTATCCATAATGGATGCGCACCATCAGCTTTTGGGAAAGACAAACGTTTTAGGAATTGCTTAGTTGCATTTGGAAACTTAAAATACACTAGTTCACTAGTTCAGCTAATTAATCCTACGATGCATTTTTCTGAAGGATATTTTGCAAAACTACCTTATACATCTGAATTTTGGACTGAAACTGTTAATAGCTTATCTGAATCATGTATTAACATTTCTCAGGTTGAATGGAATTCTCATGAAACATCATGGGACTTTCAACTCAACGAACTCATTCGAATCAAAGGGCAAGACCTAGAAGAATCTTACGATTTATATCACCAGTATTGGAAAAATAAATTCTTCCAACTACATAAAAACGAAGAAGAACTCAATAGACAATTTATAGATATTTATGGTCTTCAAGATGAGTTGACACCCGATGTACCTCTAAAGGATATAACCATATTAAAAGAAGAAACAGACATTTTAAATGGAGAGCTGGTGTTTAATGCCAAAGAAGTAATGACTCAGTTTATGAGTTATGCGGTGGGTTGTATGTTTGGGCGTTATAGCCTAGATAAAGAAGGTTTAATATTAGCCAACCAAGGCGAGACTTTAGAAGATTACTTGACTAAAATAGAAAAGACTGAAGATACCGTATCCTTCCTTCCAGATGATGATAATATTATACCCATTTTAGATGATGAGTGGTTTGAAGATGATATTGTTGGTCGTTTTTATGAATTCCTAAAAGTTACTTTTGGTACTGAAGACTTCGAAAAGAACCTAGCTTTTGTAGAGGAGTGTTTGGGTAAAGACATTCGTAAGTTCTTTGTCAAAGATTTTTATGCAGATCATGTTAAGCGTTATAAGAAAAGACCTATTTATTGGCAGTTCTCTTCGCCAAAAGGGAGCTTTAACGTGCTTATTTATATGCATCGTTACACGCCAGATACCTTAAGTCAAATACTCAACGGTTACCTTAAAGAATACAAAGAAAAACTAGATACGCAGGTAGAGCAGTTAGATCATTTAATAGAATCAGGTAGTTCTAGCGAGCAAACCAAGGCAGCCAAGCAAAAAGATAAGCTTAAATTGGTGCTGTTAGAGCTCCAAGAATATGAAAGAGATGTACTTTATCCATTAGCTACAGAACGTATTGCTATAAACTTAGATGATGGGGTGCTGGTCAACTACAACAAGTTTGGAACTGCCATAAAAAAAGTAACGGGTTTAAATGATGCCAAAGCGAAAGAAAAAGTAAGAAAATTTGATTGGATAGATGTTGAAACTATAAAATAGGAAATTGCATGCCATTAGAAATAAGACATAACCGCGCAGAGCATGGACATGAGAATGTTCAGTTTAGGCGGATTGCTACGGGTTTAAATCTATTTTTCGAGAAAAAGGGTTGGGATGGTTTGTTAATTGGTAATCCTGAATCCGAAGATTTTAGTCGTTTTAGGGCTGATGCTATCTTATTATATAACCATGGCTTATTAATCATAGATTTAAAAGATTATCAAGGAAGTATAAATTTACCTCCAAATGATAATGAATTTAATATGAATGCTTGGTATATCGATACAGAAAGGGATAAATCAAGGATCGAAATTAAAGGGGGTTCTCGGTTTTCTAACCCATTTAGACAATTAAAATCATATCGCCAAGTAATGTATGAAGTGATAGAAAAGAATATTATACTTCATTCTAATTTGGACCCTTCGAGAATCTGTGCGGTTAATTTGTTTTCAGGGCCCGTTGAATTAAATAGAAAAATTCCTGGAAACTTACCTTATTATAAAATTACTCAAGAGAGCGATTTCTATAATTTTTTATATGATTATAATAGCCGTAATAGTTTTACAAAAGAATCCGCTGATGCCTTAAATGCTATTTTTACAGCTGAAATTTGGGAAGAGCAAAATACAGTAAATGAAGTCTCGGTATCAATTCCTAAAAAAGTTGTTGCACTTGAAGGTGATTTAGAATCAGACATAAAGTCCTTTTTAGATACTGACACTTCTGGTATACTAGTTCTGGAGTCTATGGAGGCTTCTATGCGGGATGAATGGGTGCATTATATTTTATCTGAAGTAGTTCATCATGATATCCCCCAGACTGAAACCTGGACCCATTCGTCAAGAATACGACGAAAAATTAAAATAAGAAGTGGTATCGCCCCAGATAGTTTGTACAATACAATTTATGGCGGTTCTGCAAAACTATCCGATGAGTCGAATACGCCAGGAATTATTGAAGATGAATCAAAAAACGAGGAAGAATTATTTGAAGTTGTGCCTATTAGGTCAGATGAAACAATAGATGAAAGAGCTGTTATTATCCTTCAAGATGCACATCTTGTATCACGAAGTTTGCACCAATCAGACTTATTACGTTTTGGTTCGGGACGTTTATTGGAAGATTTAATCAAGTTTCTTGCATTCGATTCCACAAATAGAAAGTTAATATGCATTGGTGACCCGTATTCATTATCCTATGGCAAGGAGGAAGAATCTGCTATTGCTTTAGAAACCTTAAAAGAGTTGTTTGATGGCCAAATACAACATTTTAGAGCAGAACCACAAATAAAAACAGATTCGAGTATTCAAAAGTTACGCGTCGATTTAGGGGCTTCTATAGATAATAAAGTTTTTAATTATTTAGAATATCCATGGAGGGAAGATGAATTGAAGGAAGTTCAAAAGCCAGAGGTATTAAACCTCCTAAAACAATGGTTTTCGGAACCTTTAACCACAGAGCCTAGAAATACGGTATTATTTTATTCAAATAATGATGCGAATAAAGCAAATCTATGGATAAAGAAAAATTGTTTGAATAGTTCTAATGAAATTGCTTCAGAAGATTTATTGTTATTAAATAATAATGTTTCTGTGCGTGATGAAACAGGTTTTGGTAACCCCACAAGACTCTATAATGGCATGTATGTTATTGTTAAAGAAAGACTTCAAGAGCACTCAGAATTCATAACTATTAATAAGAAATCGAATCAGCTAGTCACTCTTAATTTTATAAAATTAAGAGTTCAATGTTTGAGTCTTGATAACAAACAGGAGACTGAAATATGGTTAAATGAGAATTACTTTAATAGCAACGGGAAATTATCTAAAGAAGATCAAATTGCCTTTAGGATTTTTATAAGTAAGAAGATTGGTGAGTATAAAAAGGAACATACTTTTGAATCGTCTAATGAGTATAGACTATACCAACAAGACAATCAATATGCCTTGATTAGAAAACAAATTTCTGATTTAAATGCAAAATTAAAATCTGGTGAAAAAGTAAAAACAAAAATCAAGACTGCTGAAGCCGACTTAAAACGGCTTGAACGAAAGTATAAAAAGAAATATAATTTTCAGGCAATGAGGGCTACTTCAAGTGATCCTTTATTAAATGCTATCAATGCAACTTATGGTTGGTGTATTACGGTTCATAAATCTGTGGGTTCAAATTTTGAAAATATTATTTTCAACGTCACCCAAATGGAAAATACTGGTGTAAATAATGCCAGTTATTTCCGTTGGTTATATTCTGGTATAACAACATCTAACTTAAAGGTATATACCTCTAATCCAATAGAAATAAGTCCTTTTATGGATTGCCAATTTGAAGATACAGTTGATGATGGTTGGACTGAAAATGGAGCTGGACAAAAGAACAGCTTTGAAATGGATGATTTTGAAATTCCAAAACGTTTTACTGATAAAATTTTAAGTGAACTCAATCAAAATGCACAAGCTGCGATTTCATTATTTTCTGAAAGTATTGAAAAAGAAGGCATTCTTTTAGAGCGAACTCAAAAATCGGGCGATTACATATCAAAGGCATTTTACTCCACACCAAACGATGGTAGTGATCTAACAATGGTATTTAATAATAACGGAAAAGGGTTTGTCACCTCGATACGACCAGAACGGAATGGTGAACCGTTTATAGACTTAATAAATAGCGCCATTCAAAATATATACGAAGCATCAAAAAAGGATAAACAAACTGATGTGGTTGCAATGCCTAACGATTTTAGAAAAGATATCTATGAAAGTTTAATAAACCGAAGTAGTGAATTTGGTGGTGAATTAATTTTAATAGCATGCAACTCATACCACGATATTTTTATTTATAAAAATGACAATAATAAGATAGAGTTTAAATTAACATATAATGGGAAAGGAGTGTTTAGCTATTTAAAAATTATACGGAAAACAAATTCGAATATAAGTATAGCCCTTCACGATTTAATTTTCGAGTATGAGTAAACAAGAACTAGCAAATAAGGCGAGAGAATTTAAAACTTCTAATCCCCAAGAAGGCTATCAACTATGTCTTAAAATATGGAATGAGCACAAAGAAGAATTTAATAATTACGATGCGACGTTAACTATTGGTTTAGCTCGCAAAGTAGAGGGTACTGACTTCAACCTAATATATGATATTTTGCAAACCTTTCCAGAGGACGCTATTGTTCTTGGTAATGGTGGTTGGTATTTGTTTGATAAATTCATAAAAAATAAGCAACCCAATGACATCAGTAATAACTTAGTTCAAATAGAAGGGTTTCTTAACATTGTGAAACAAAAAAACCTCAGTGAAGAGGATTCGTACCCATGCCCTTTTACGATTTCAATTTTTAAGGTTGTAGACGCATTAGCGAATAATATGTTTAATGCAAGCCGTATTCTAGATTTTCTAAAGCGATTAAACCCAAAGTATTTATCAAAAACCCCTGAGGCTTATGAACATTCAACACGCGGA
>Ga0233426_10002187_pt1 | contig 16749 bp, 15 predicted proteins | sample SI_118_April2016_6_FD_179875 | JGI IMG/M metagenome (GOLD analysis project Ga0233426, IMG submission 179875) | Seawater microbial communities from Saanich Inlet, British Columbia, Canada - SI_118_April2016_10_MG | ecosystem: Environmental > Aquatic > Marine > Inlet | place: Canada: British...
TAGAGGATATGTTACCACGATTTGCTTATATTGCTTTGCGAACACCGCCTATGTCGAACAAGCTATTGAGTATGGCTGAGCTTTATGGGTAATCAGGTAAATTAAAGTGTAAATTATAAAAGTGGGGGTGATATAAAAGGACCAACCATTTTTTTGTTAACTATTTTGTTACATGTTATTTGTCGTTATGCTTTACAGTAGGTAAACGGTTGAAGTATAATCCCACCTTTAGTAGATGCTAGTGTCTACAGACATAATAACTGTATAAGACGGAATTCCCCCAGTGCAAAAAACTGAAGCTCAAAATAGTAATGATATGCACAACTCTATCCCCCTTTCAGAAGCACAATTACTGACCCAACAATTATCACAGCAACTAGCTTTCCAAAACAATTCTGAAGACGAAATTGATCTAGCAGAATTGTGGCGTGCTATATGGTCTGGAAAACTGCTTATTATCGTTATTTCATTCGTTTTCGCTGTTTCATCTATATTTTTTGTTTTATCAAAGCCTGATGTTTATAAAGCATCAATTTTATTAGCTCCGTCTTCATCAGATTCAGCTGGTGGAATGGGCGCACTTGCGGGCCAGTTCGGTGGTTTGGCTAGCCTTGCAGGTATTAGCTTAGGCGGTGGTGGAACGGATAAAACTGCTTTAGCGTTAGAAATTATAAAATCACGTGCTTTTCTTGAAACCTTTATTATTAAACATAATTTGTTAGTACCATTAATTGCTTCAGAAAAATGGGATGGAATTAATGATAAATTAATTTTTGATGACAAAGTTTATGATGTAAATAATAATAAATGGATAAGAGAAGTTTCATTTCCTAAAACTACAGCACCATCTCCATGGGAAGCTTACCAACAACTTTTAAAGTTACTTTCAGTTTCTCAAGATAAAACTACATCGCTAGTGACTATAGATATTGAGTTTTTCTCACCGCATGTTGCTAAAAAATGGCTTGAATGGTTAGTTGCTGATGTTAATGACTTTATGCGAGAGCAAGATGAGAGTGAAGCCCAGTCATCTATTGATTATTTAACCAAGCAGCTTGATAAAACAGAAGTAAGTGCGATGGAAACTGTTTTTTATCAGCTAATTGAAGAACAAACCAAAAATATGATGCTTACCAAGGTATCTACTGAGTATGTTCTGAAGACTATTGATCCAGCACAAGTACCTGAAAAGAAAGCCGGTCCTAAACGCGCATTAATTGTTGTGTTGGGTACTATGCTTGGAGGCATATTATCAGTGCTCATCGTTTTAATTCGACATTTCTCTAAAAGTAATAAGCTGGATAATACCGAAAAAGGAGTTTTAGCGTAAGCTAATCAGGCATAATAATGGAAGTATTTATTGTAGCACTCACAGCATTTTGTTTTGCATTCATAGCAATTAAATTTTTCAAACCTGTAGCGATAGAGGTCGGTTTAGTCGATAAACCCAGTGAACGGAAATTACATGCGGGTCATATTCCTCTTATTGGCGGGATCTCTATTTTTATTGCTGTCTTAATGGCAAGTCTTCTTTGGTTACCAAATACTTTAGAATTGCGTATGTATCTTATCGCTTCTGCGATGATGGTTTTTATTGGTGCTGTCGATGATAAATTCGATTTAAAAGTTAGAATTAGAATTATTGGCCAACTTATTGTTGCTAGTTTGATGATATATGGTGTTGGTGGTTATATTTCAAACTTGGGAAACTTGTTTGGTTTAGGCGATGTAACTTTAGGCCCCGTAGGTATTATATTTACTTATGTAGGCATTATTGTTGTAATTAACGCATTTAATATGGTGGACGGAATTGATGGCCTGATTGGTAGTTTAAGCATCAATACATTTGCCTCTATCGCCATATTATTTATTATGAGTGGTCAACATGATTACGTGACTTACCCATTAATACTTGCCACGGCAACCATACCTTATTTGATTTTTAATTTAGGCTTAGCGCAGAAAGCAAAAAAAATATTTATGGGTGATGCGGGTAGCATGTTTATTGGTTTAAGCGTTATTTGGCTTTTAACCATGGGAACTCAAAATGAGAATTCATCATTTAGACCTGTAACGGCATTATGGATATGTGCGATTCCATTAATGGATATGTTGGCGATTGTAGTTCGTCGCTATAAAAATGGAAAGTCACCTTTCAAACCAGACAGAGATCATCTTCATCACATTCTTCAGCGAGTAGGGTACAACTCGCGTCAATCCTTGGTTATTATCTCTACATTTGCGGTAGCAATGTCAGTAATGGGTTTAGCGGGTGAATATTTTAATATTCCTGATGTTATTATGTTGACAGGTTTTGTTTCTATTTTTGCTTGTTATGTACTAGTGATTAGAAAAATAACTAAATTTGAAAGAATTAAATGTTAACCCTATTGACACAAAACAACGGCTTAACTGTTTCCCCTTTATAAATGAAGGTTTTTTAATGATTTTAAAGTTGATGTGGTAAATCAATAAATGTCTCATTGAGGGCTTTTTTGTCTCAATGTCTGAACGTATATGAGTTTACGTGTTGAAAATAATTAACAAAGAAGAACTGTTTGAGTTCACTAATTGAATAAAGAATTATAAGTAATGACAAAAATACGTATTTTAACAGTGTTCGGTACACGTCCAGAAGCAATCAAAATGGCTCCCCTTGTTCATGCTTTAGCAGCAGACGAACGTTTTGAAGCTAAAGTATGTGTTACCGCGCAACATCGTGAAATGCTCGACCAAGTGTTAGAGTTGTTTGAAATAACGCCAGATTACGACCTTAACCTAATGAAATCAGGTCAAACACTAAACGAAGTTACTGCACGTATTTTATTAGAATTGAAGCCGGTACTACAAGAGTTCAAACCAGATGTTGTGCTTGTTCATGGTGATACGGCAACGACCTTTGCTGCCAGTTTAGCCGCATATTATGAACAAATTTCTGTAGGGCATGTTGAAGCAGGCCTTAGAACCGGTAATGTATATTCTCCTTGGCCGGAAGAAGGTAATAGAAAGCTAACGGGGGCATTAACGAAATACCACTTTGCCCCAACAGAAACTTCGCAGCTGAATTTACTTAATGAAAATTATGCGAAAGAGAATATTGTGGTCACCGGTAATACAGTCATCGATGCTTTATTGATGGTAAAAGAAAAGATTGATCAGGATATTGAGTTAAACGCAACACTTGCTGCTTCATTCCCTATGTTAGATAAAGCGAAAAAACTGATTTTAGTGACGGGCCATCGCCGGGAAAGTTTTGGTGGCGGTTTTGAACGTATTTGTGAGGCATTAGCAATTACAGCTAAACGATATCCAAATACACAAATTTTATATCCGATGCATTTAAACCCCAATGTCCGCGAGCCGGTGAATCGTATCTTAAAAGGTATCGTTAATATTTATCTTATTGAGCCTCAACAGTATTTACCTTTTATTTACCTGATGACCCGCGCCCACCTTATTTTAACTGATTCGGGCGGCATTCAAGAAGAAGCACCATCATTAGGCAAGCCCGTATTAGTAATGCGAGATACCACTGAACGGCCAGAAGCGGTTAAAGCAGGAACAGTTAAATTAGTGGGTACAGATGTTGAAGTTATGACATCAGCGATTAATGAATTAATGGACGATGAGGCGGCATATAAAGCAATGAGCTTTGCCCACAACCCATATGGCGATGGTAAAACATGTGAGAGAATTTTACATGTTCTTGCAAAGCATAATTAAACCTAAATTGTCATCCTAAAACTGCCTACAAAGATTTAGTTATTTAAGCTTAGGCTAGAGCAGTAAAACAGCAATTATATAAACATATTGGACAATCCTGTAAATATTACAATTTACGGGAACAAAACAGAAAGAGTCAAAATTAATGTCATTTGAAACAATCTCAGTAATTGGCCTTGGGTATATAGGCCTACCAACCGCCGCAATGTTCGCCGCTTACGGTAAAAATGTTATAGGTGTAGATGTTAATCAACATGCAGTTGACACGATCAACCGCGGTGAAATTCATATAGTCGAGCCAGATTTAGACGCCATGGTTCATAAAGCCGTAATTGATGGAAAGCTTAAAGCAGTTTTGATTCCTGAAACAGCGGATGCCTTTTTAATTGCCGTTCCAACACCCTTTTTACCCACCGACAATGAAAGTGATATTCCTGAACCCGATTTGAAATATATTCAATCTGCTTCAAAAGCTATAGCCCCAGTAATTAAAAAGGGTGATTTAGTTATTCTTGAATCTACTTCACCTGTTGGTGCCACAGAAAAAATGGCAGATTGGTTATCTGAATATAGAACAGAATTAACTTTTCCTAAAACACATGGTGAAGAATCTGACATAAGAATAGCTCATTGCCCTGAACGTGTTTTACCTGGTCATGTGGTTAGAGAGCTAGTTGAAAATGATCGTGTCATTGGTGGTTTAACTAATAAATGTTCTGAGCAAGCAACAGCCCTTTATAAAACGTTTGTTCAAGGTGATTGTGTTGTTACTAATGCCCGCACTGCTGAAATGGCAAAGCTAACAGAAAATAGCTGCCGTGATGTGCAAATTGCATTTGCGAATGAGCTGTCTATTATTTGTGACAAGCTAGACATAGATGTTTGGGAGCTAATTTCTTTAGCTAATAGACACCCTCGTATCAATATTTTACAGCCAGGTCCAGGAGTTGGCGGTCATTGTATTGCAGTAGACCCGTGGTTTATTGTCGCTAAAACACCGAAAGAAGCACAGTTAATACATACCGCCCGTAAAGTTAACGATAAAAAACCTAAATGGGTTATTGATAAAGTTAAAGTAGCTATAACTGATTTTTTACAAGCTAATCCAAATAAAACAGCTAAAGATGTAACCATTGCCTGTTACGGGTTGGCGTTTAAACCTGATATTGATGACTTACGTGAAAGCCCAGCTTTGAATATAGTTAATGTTATTAGAAAAATACATGTAGGCACTGTTTTAGTTGTAGAGCCAAATATTGATGTTTTACCTGAAAACTTGAGTCAGTGCAAATTATTCACAGCACAAGATGCACTTAAAAATTCAGATATTAATTTAATGTTGGTAGACCACAAAGAATTTAGAGATATGGATTTAAGGCACTTTCACTTCATTGATACCAAAGGAATTGTGGGATAATAGAATGAACCAACTAAATTTTAAAAAGAAATTTGTCGAACAGAACTCAAGTTGTTACATCATAGCTGAAATTGGCCAGGCACACGACGGTAGTTTAGGTAGTGCTTATGCTTATATTGATGCTGTTGCTGAAACTGGTGTAAATGCTATTAAGTTTCAAACTCATATTGCAAGTGCAGAGTCGACTAAACATGAGAAGTTTCGCGTAAAAGTATTCCCTCAAGATGAAACAAGATATGATTATTGGAAGCGAATGGAATTTACTCCACAACAGTGGAAAGACATAGCTGTTTACACCCGTGAAAAGGGGCTTGAATTTTTATCGACACCTTTCTCTATTGAAGCAGTTCATTTGTTAGAAGAAATTGGAGTCCCTGCTTGGAAAATAGGTTCTGGGGACATCTCCAACTATGCTCTTTTAGAAGAAATTTTAAAAACAGGAAAACCGATACTATTATCCAGTGGGATGTCTAGCTTCGAGGAATTAGATTCCACTATACAGATGATCACCCAAGCCGGGGTAGACTATGCATTATTTCAATGCACGACATCATATCCTTGTAGTGCAGAATCAATTGGCTACAATGTAATTGGTGAGATGAAAGAGCGTTATAATTGTCTTGTTGGCTTGTCAGATCACTCGGGTACTATCTTTCCATCGTTAGCGGCTATGACTCTTGGTGCAAAACTGATAGAGGTACACGCCGTTTTCTCTAAACGCTGCTTTGGTCCAGATACACTATCATCTTTAAATATTGAAGAGTTACAACAGTTAGTTGTTGGGATCAGGTTTATTGAGAAGGGTTTAGCTAATCCAGTTGATAAAAGTGAAGCAGCTAAATCGCGAGGTGATACTAAACAACTTTTTGCTAGAAGTGCTTTTTACAATGCTAATTTCCCCAAAGGGTCGCGCTTAGAGGAAAATCACTTTAGTATGAAAAAGCCTGGTGGCGGATTGAGCTTTGAACAAGTAAAAACGTTATTAGGTAAAACAATAAACAAAGATCGATCTTTTGATGATTTTATAGAACTTGGTGATTTCACATTATGAAGAAACGCATTTTAGTTGTATTGGTCGACCGTGCCAATTACGGTAGAATGAGACCTGTTATGCAAGAAATTCAGGCTGACCCTCATTTAGAACTAGAAGTCTTATGTACTGGTACTATGTTGCTGTCCCGTTTCGGAAGAGTGGTTGATATAGTAGAACGTGATGGCTTCAATGTCATCAGTCGTATCTATATGGAGATAGAGGGCTCTAATCCTACAACGATGTCAAAAAGTATCGGCCTAGGTATTGTTGAGTTTTCTACTGAATATGATCGAATAAAACCAGACTTTGTCCTGATGATCGGTGATAGATACGAGGCATTATCTGCCGTAATTTCTGCTGCTTATATGAATTTGCCTATTGCACATATCCAAGGAGGAGAGGTTTCTGGCTCAATTGATGAGAGCTGTAGGCATGCCATTACTAAATTTAGTCACCTACACTTTCCTTCAACTAAACGTGCTGCAGAGTATATTTTAAGAATGGGAGAAACTTCTGAATCGGTTCATAATGTCGGTTGTCCCGTTGGCGATTATATTTCTGCCTTACCAAATGACTTAACAAGTAACGACATAGCTGGAGGCTTAGGGATTAATATTGATCCAAGTGAGCCTTACCTTTTAGTTATTTTTCATCCGGTTACCACCCATACAAGTATTCGTTGTGAAACGGAAGAGTTGCTTACCGCACTCGATAAAATAAATATGCCTACTATCTGGTTATGGCCAAATGTTGATGCAGGTTCGGATAGAATATCTACAGCAATTCGTGCATTTAGAGAAAAAAATGAAGCTAAATGGCTTTATCTTGTGAAGAACTTTCAGCCTGAAACATTTCAAAAAGTTCTTAAGGGAGCTAACTGCGCTATTGGTAACTCGTCTAGCTTTATTCGTGATAGTACTTTTTCAGGTACGCCAGTAGTTCTTGTTGGTGACCGACAAGTTGGGCGTGAGAGGGGCAACAATCTAGTTGAAGCAGAAATGGATAGAGAAAGTATTTTCAATCATGTAAAAGAACAGCTAGAACATGGTCGTTATAGTGGTAATGATGTTTATGGTGACGGAAATGCTTCTGTTAGGATTGTAGATGTTTTGAAAAAATTTGAGCCTAAAATTCAAAAAACCATCAGTTACGTAGAAACGAATTAATAAACTATTTATTGGAACATTTGAAATGTTAGGAATTTACTTTACAAATATTGGTAATGTAGAAAGTATTAATAGAAAAATAAAAAATTTTTCTTCAGTTACATATAAAGCTCTAAACTCTGAAGTTTTATTAATATATAAAAATTATCGTAAGGATGAAGTTTTCTATTGTATCGATGATGAATGGCTAGTTGTTGATGGTGCTTTATATCAAAATGATAAAGAATTAACAGCAAAGGTTCTATTTCATGAAATTAAGTCGGGACAAAAACTAGACTTTGAATCATTGAATGGTGAGTTTTTTATTAGCTATTTTATTGGTGGTAATTTAAAGTTTGTCAATGACAGGATGGGGCAACGTCAACATTGTATTATTGAAAAAGAAAAATTAGTAAGCATTGCACCTACACCAGGTGCTGCACTTCGTTTATCCAATTTACCTAAGGTAATTAATAAAGAAGCTCTCTATTTTTTTATTAACTCTAAAAAACTTCGATTGAATAGAGATACCATATGGCAGGGGTGCAAGGTAATAGAACCAGCTACTTTAATTACATTTCAAACAACAGGATTAGAAAAGGTTATATATTGGCAGCTACTGTATAGTCCAAAAAACGAGAATGTTTCAATAGATGAGTTAGTAAATATATACAAAAAAGCTGTAAACTTAAGGGTTGATAATAAATATAAAAAAGCTTTAACATTAACTGGCGGGCTTGATAGTCGTACTATGCTCTGTGCGATTGATGAGGATAACCTTAAAGGAATTGAAGCAATAACATCAGGAATGGAAGGTTGTACTGAAGTAAAATATGCGAAAGAGGTAGCAGAGTCTGTAGGTTTACCACATAATCCTTTTAGCTTATCCCCTGAAGATATATTTTCAGAAAAAGCACTTGAGTACTTTGAAGATGAAGATATAGATTTAGTAATTCAGTCTCAATGGTACCCTTTTTTAGATAATATGGAAAACAAGGACCTTTTGCTACATGGCCTTGATTTAGATGTAACAATTGGTGGTATATATTTAACAGATTCATTGTGTAAACTAAAAACAAAAGAAGAGTTGTCTAAGTTTATAAATCGAGAATCATTTATAAACTTGCAAGATACACAGCAATTATTTTCAAAAGAAAAAATAGAAAAATATCATCATATAGTTGAAGAGGCTGTAGATAAAATTCTTTTGGAATGCCCTCAAGAAAATATACAAGAAAAATACGATTACTTTATCCTTATGCACAGCATGAATAGGGTAATTCTTCAAAGATATAGAGCAATAAGAAATAAACTAGATACTGTTTCTCCTATGTATGATATCGAACTTATGAATTTTTATCTTAAAGTACCTATTAATCAAAGAAGTAATTATAAATTATTCCACCCATTTATGAAGCAAGTATGTGGTTCAGAAGCTTCTATCAGGTATCAAAGAACAAACCTACCAGCAGATGTGCCTGTGTCTTTTTGGGCTAAATCCCAGTTTATAGAAAAGCAAAAAGAAGAGCTGTATAGGGAAATAGCAAAAGAAACAAATGGAGAATCATTTGTTCATTATAATGGTTATTACACAAATGTAGATGAGTGGTTGAGGTTCAACGAATCTTGGAAAAATGCAATGATAGAGCTTCTACAGTCTGATAACTCAATCATTGTGAAAGAGTGGCTTGATAAAGATTATATTAACCAAATTGTTACTGAACACCTTGAACATGAAAAAAGCCATATGTCTTCATTGATGCGACTAATGAGTGCCGAAATATTTTTGCGAATTGGTGAAGGCTGGACAATTAAGGAAATATCTAATGTTTTACGAATCAATTAGGGCTGGCAATTATGAAAGTTGAAAACTATAACATATTAGGCATTATACCCGCACGTGGTGGCTCTAAAGGTGTTATTCGGAAAAATATTAGGTTAGTCGCCGACAAACCTCTGATACATTGGTCTATAGCAGAAGCAAAGAAATCAACATTATTAAGTAATTACTATGTAACAACTGATGATGATGAAATAGCAGAGGTTGCCACTTTATGTGGAGCCCAAGTAATTGACAGACCAAGTGAGCTGGCGCAAGATAAAACGCCTATGATCCCAGTTTTGCAGCACCTCTGCCGCGAAGCTGAGTTGTTGAATGGCATAAAGTATGACTATATATTATTAATGCAACCCACTGCCCCTATGAGAACTAGTGACGATATAGATAAAGCTATAGAGTTGTTGGTGTCAGATGAATATTTTGATTCATTAGTTAGTGTTTACCAAGTAGATGACTGTCACCCCTCTAGAATGTATACGTGTGATAGCGGGCGATTAATCCCTTTTTATGAAGAACCAGCAGGCTCATTACGTCAAGATTTACTGCCTGTATATCACCGGAATGGCGCCATTTATATGTCTTCGAGAAAGCTTTTAATGGCGGACGGAAAGCTTGTTAGTGACAATACACTTGCTTATGTCATGTCTAAAAATGATTCGGCAAATATAGATGACGAAGATGACCTTTTAATCGCGGACTTTCTTATGAAAAAACGGTTAGAATTAAAGTGAAGATCCTTATTACTGAATCGGGCTCATATTCTCAAAAAGCGCTTGAAATATACCATGAACTCGGAGAAGTGACCCTAATAGATGGGAATTTTGAAGAAATTCTTGCTCATTTACCTGAAATTGAAGTTCTCGTTGTAAAGTTAAAGTTTACTTGGACTGAGTCTATATTAACTCAGGCTAAGTCATTAAAGTATATTGTAACATCTACAACTGGTCTAAATCATATAAAGCTTCCTTTACATAGTAATATTGACATAATATCACTTAAAGGAGAAATCGACTTTTTACGTACGATAACCCCAACGGCTGAGCTAGCTTGGGGGTTAATAATAAGTTTAGTTAGAAACTTACAACCTGCTGTAAAAAGTGTAAAGAGTCATGTTTGGGATAGAAATCAACACGTTGGACAAGAGCTGTACGGGAAAGTTATTGGCATAATTGGCTATGGTAGACTAGGTAGTATTGTCACAAAATATGCAATTGCCTTTGGCATGATTGTAAAGGTTTTTGATACTGACGAGAATAGCTTATCCAATCTACCTGCAGATGTTGAATATTTAGAACTCGACGATCTCATGAAGATATCCGATATTATCACTGTTCATATTCCATTGGTAGACTCCAATATTAATTTTATCGATAAAGTTAAATTGTCATTGCTTAAGCATACAGCAATATTGATAAATACTTCTAGAGGGGAGATTATCGATGAATTGTATTTGTTGGAAATGCTAGAAACGGATTTAATTGCCGGGGTAGCTCTTGACGTGCTATCCGACGAAGTTTCAGGTCACGATAGTTGGGTGCAAGATAACCCTTTAGTAAACTCAAACCTGTTAGGGAATAAGCTCCTCATTACACCTCATATTGGTGGGGCATGTTATGATAGTATGGAAAGAACAGAAGACTTTGTAGCAAAAAAACTAATTAATGAGGTTACAGTTAACCTCAGTGCTTAAACGATTTTTAAAAGGAGGTGCAATATACGCGATAAGTGATATTTTGCGTAAACTATCTCCGTTCATATTATTACCCTTGTATATTTCTACTTTGTCGGTAGATTCATTTGGTAAGCTTGAATACGTGACTGTTATTTCAACCCTGTTTTGTTTTCTAATAGGGTGGGGGAGTGTTCAAGGGCTTTTGAGACTGTATGTTGATGACGGTTCTAAATATGTTACTACCTCAATTTTAATCGTATCATTGAGTTGCTTCCTTTTATTTATTGTTACTTTTTTTCTCGGTTTATCATCGACATTCATTACATTGATCGGCTTGGAAAGTGTTGATGTTCTTTATGCCTGTATTATCTTTGGTTGGCTTTTTGCAATAAATAACATAGCTTTTACTATATTGAGGGTTGAAGAGAGGCTATTTGAATTTGCTCTGTTGAACTTAATATCTACAATAATTCAAATTTCAGCTATTGCCTTTTTTATCCTCTATATAAATAACGATTATTTATCTAAAATATTTGGCTTAATATTAAGCAATTTTATTTTGTTGGTTATATTGTACAAGAAAGTCATTTCAACAAAGATTGTTTACATTTCTTCCAAATCATATGTTAATCATGCTTTAAAATTTTATACTCCAATTGCTTTTAATAATTTATTAGGGTGGGGGAAGTCTTCGGTAGATAAAATCACGGTCAAAGCACTTCTTGGTGACGAAGCACTTGGTTTTTATAGTTTGGCAGTTCAACTCACTCAGATTTTTAAACTTGGTACAGAGAGCTTCTTAAAGTCTTTGAATGTGCTCATATATAAGAATCAGCATTTAGTTAAAAAACTAGAAAATAATAGAGTGTGGCTTATTGTTATACTTCAAATATTTGCATTAATATACTTTTTATTCTTGCTCGCTATGAACAAATATAATGTTTTTGGTGATTACCAAATAAGTTTATCCGTTATCGCTGTATTGTTATGTTCAAGGGTTATTCTTTTAACAAATTATGTCGAAACATTAATGTTTTATGCTAAGAAAAATTCACTTTTCGTTATGAAATCTAATTTGATCTCTTTCATTGTTTTAGCATTATCAATCATCCCACTTGTCGATAACTTTGGCGCGCTTGGTGCCGCTTTAAGTTTGATCATTTCTTCAATGACACATTATGTATTATTGAGTAATAAGTTATCAGGAAACCTGAGTAAGTTATTACAGTTTGTGGTTTGCTTACTATTGCCCTGGTTCTTTGTTTTCCAATTTAACACGGCTTAATACTATGCAATCTATTGTAGAGCCATTATTAAAAGTTTCTATTTACATGTTTTTTGGTGCGACACATTGTAAAAACATTACATTACAACATTGTATTTATCGATTTTTGTATAAAAAAAATAGTAACTATTTCGATGCTAATGAACATAAACAAATTGTAGAGCTTGAGTTGAGAAAAAAATCAGTATATAGATTAAATTTTATTTTTATTAATAGTTCAGGGAACATGATCTTATTATGAAAATTAGCAAAAGCCTGGTTTTATTATTGATATGTGTTACACCATTAGCATTTAGAAATGTATTTATTACTTTACTGGGCTCTGTTGGTAATGCGCTCTCTGTTGCGCCTTTAATAGGGGCTTTTCTATACTTTATTTTGAAAGTTATTTTTTCTGAAAAAATAGAAAAACAATTTGTATTACCATATTTATATATTATATATGGAGTTTTTTGTGCCAGTATATTTCCTTTAATAGGTATAGTCGACTATGGTTCCACCCCAATGCTGGGTTTTTTTCAATTATTTACACCACTTATCTTGGCATTGTTTTTAGTCCAAAGGTTTCGGGGTGCTAGTTATTCGAAAGTAGTACTTAATGTATTAATTACTTTAGCATTAATAAATGCAATTGGCGGTTTAATCCAATTTTTTTACTCACCGAATATATTTGGATTGATATCTAACCGTGTTTATGATGGCGGAAATGAACATGGCTTTACCAAAAGGGCTATTTCATTCTTGGCCTCACCTCAGTCCCTATCTATTTACCTAGCATTTTGTTTACCGTTAGTTCGGTACTATTCAGTAAATAAATTAGCAAAAATTATAACTTTTTTAATCATATTGTTTTGTGGTGTCCTTACGGGGAGTAAAGCTTTTTTTGTTTTTTTATTTGTGTATTTCTTATTATCAATAGACATAAAAAAGGTGGTATTGGCAGCTTTAATCGGTGGTTTAATACTTGTCCCGTTTTTTGGTGAACGAACTGGTGTCGATACATTTGATCGTATTTTAGATATTCCTATGAAGATCGTTAATTTAGACAGCTATTTAACTTTCCAAATATGGCGTGACTACGTTTTATATCCTAGTTCGTTAGAAGAAACTCTATTTGGTAGGGGAATTGGAGTTATGTCTACGTCATCACAAACCATTAACAATTATAAAATACTTGTAGGTTCCACAGAAAGTTTCTTGGTTCAATTATATTTCGAAATAGGAATATTTGGTTTGTTATTGTTCCTGTTTATGTATACATTGCCACCTTTAAAATTAATTTTAAATAATAGGATGAAGCCACTAGCTTTATCGCTTTTAGCTTTATTATCTAACATGGCTTTTTCACCAGCTTTTTATGGTTTCTCTACAGCATGCTTATTTTTATTAGCGTACTCAATTTGTTTAAGGAATAATTACTCTAATGGTAAATGTTTGCGTCTTAATGACAGTTTACAAAAATGATTTAGCGGATCAACTAAAAGCTAGTATAGATAGTATTGTTAATCAAAAAGGGGCTGAATGTCAGCTCCTAATTGGAGTCGATGGGTATATAGGTGAAGAACTATCTACAGTTTTAGTTGAATATAATGAAAATAGTAACGTTTCTGTTCGTTATTTTGACGAAAATAGAGGGTTAGCGGCTACTTTAAATGATTTGATCACTGAGGTTCACCAAAAGTTTGATTACCTTGCTAGGATGGATGCAGATGATGTAAGTATTCAAAGCCGAATCATCGAACAAGTTACTTACCTTCAAAAACATCAAAACATAGATGTACTTGGCACTGGTTGCATTGAGTTTAATGATGTTAATGGAATGGGTAACCCCGATAACATTATTAAAATACTACCGAAAGATCATGAGTTGCTTCGTAAGGCTGTCTTTACTCGTAGTCCATTCGTTCATCCATCTGTAATGTTTCGCTCTTCAGTATTTATTGATCGAGATGTCAGATATCCAGAAAACCTTCATTTATCTGAAGACCTAGGATTATGGTGTTTGATGTTGGCTAAAGGGTATAAGTTTGCCAATATTGAAAAGCCGTTGATATATTTTAGACTTAACACTAATACAATCGAAAGGCGAAGAGGGTTTAAAAAAGCTTTTTCGGAGTTGAAGTCTCGTTTTTCTATATTAACATATCGGAACGCTTACTTGTTTTCTGGCGCAATTTTGGTTTTCCTTACTAGGCTATTACCAAAAACCATATTGAAAGTCATATATAAATTTAGATAGTATTATTTTAATCTAGCGCTTTTTGCTTTCGTAAAGACTTGATGGTTTTGAATACATTTTCTATTGAAAGGCTTAATATATAATTTATTTAATAAAGTTTATTAATTAAATTATATATCTGAAAATACTTGGAATGTAAAATAGTTAGAATTAAATCAATTTTAAATTTATGCAGTTATTTAGTTGGGTTATTTATTATGTATTATCGCACACATAAAAAAAATATTGATGTATTGTTTTTTGTAGAACACAAAGATAGAGAGTTAGAAATCGCAGTGTCGCTTACGAAACTATTAGAAGCAAAAGGCTTTAATGTAGGTGTAGCATCTAGTGTATATCACCAAATACCTACGTTATTAACAGCAGAGCCTAAGGTTCTAATAACACCTTTTACTGGCTTTGGTAAAGGATCTGTTAGTGAGTTGTTTTATTCAGTATATGGTGAATCTATTACATATATCAATTTAAATTACGAGCAATTTATAAGTAGTTGGAAGGGATCATATAAGACATCAATTCATGAGTTCTCCAAAAGTAAACAAATTCAATTTGTTTGGGGAAAGTACTTCAAGGATGAGTTAATTAAAAATGGAGTTAATGGTGATAATATATTCATTACTGGAAGGCCAAGTTTATCTTTAACTAGTTCTCAATATTCGAATTTACCTAGAAATAACCTAGAAGAATTATATCCAAGTTTTAGAAATATGAAAGTTTGCTTTATAGCACTTACTGATGGTTTAGCATTTATTGGTGATGAAAAAATTGAATTTATTGTGAAAAATGGGGGCGAGAGAGAAGGTTTAGAAGCTCATGTTGATTACATAAAGAAAAATATAGCATCTTTATTCCAAGAAATTGTTATTGAAGCAGAAAAAAATAAAAATGTAATGTTCGTTATGAGGCCACATCCTTCAATACCGGAAACAGCATACTTTTCACTGTTTAATGAATTAGGGTTAAACATACCTGTTAACGTTCTTGTTACTAAAGATAAAAATGCCTTTTGGTGGCTAGCGTACAGTGATTGGTATATTACTAATTATAGTACGCTTTGCTTAGAAGCAAACATTTTGGGGGTGAAATCATATTTATTTGAAAAGCATCCAAATAAAAATATTGAGTCTTATTGGTATACCTCATCAGCAATAAAAATAGATTCGCTTTCTTATGCCTTACAGTGTAAATCTTCAGATATACAGACTGAACATTCAGAATCTAATTATTTTATTGATTTTAATAGAAATGGTTTGTTAGAAACAGAAAGGCAAATATCCTTTAGAGTATTGGATAATAAAGTTTTGATAAAAAGTAGTAAATTAAAGGTTTTGTTTTTAAATTCTCGAAGAATGTTAGGTTCTATTATCCGAAATATTTATGCGAAAATGGGTTTTGTACCTTTCGGTAAGTTATCTAAAGGACTTATTAAAGATCATTTCACTGCTAGTGACGTTGTTAAACTAAAAGGGTCAATCAACAATGAATTTTAAAGAATATTTGGTTTTTTATAAACAAAATGAAAAACCAGCATCAACACTTTTCCACAAACATATTTCTAAGAATGGTGCTAAGGTTTTTTCCTTTTGGTCGATTAAATTAGGACTTAGCCCTAATTTAATATCCATTTTATCTTTAGTGTTATTAATCGCAGGGTGTTTTTATATCTTTATAGGGGACAATGTAAGTCTTTGGTTTTCTCTGATTCTACTTCAAATTTCTTATGTTTGTGATTGCAGTGATGGAGTAGTTGCTAGGTTTAAAAAGATGTCTTCACAATTTGGAGCATATCTTGACATTTTATTGGACCGTATTGGAGGGTTAATATTTCTAATAACTATTGCTTATTATTGTTATAAAAATTTAGATGTATCTTATGAATTATTATTTGGATTGTCACTTCTTAGCTATTATTGTTATCACTTAAGTGCTTCATTTAGGCCTTATTATTTTCCTGAGTTGAAGGGATATATGAAAAAATCGGATCATAGGCTCTCTATAGCGAAAGCTATTGTCAAAATTACCTATGAATTTATTGATACAGGGGTATTTTACTTCATTATTTCCATAGCGTTGATAACTAATCATATTGAAATAGCAATTTATATTTATGGTTTGATTTCTAGTTTGTTGTTGGCTGCTAATTTAGTACTTTTATTTAAACATCAATACAAAGTGTGATTTTTGATATGTGGTTTGGTAAGTAAGCGAAAAAGCAAACTGTAAAACATTTGGTTGTTATTAAATAAAAATAGGTAAGTTTAATTTGGTGCATCTAAGCCAGTAAACGATTCAAGTAGTTTAATTGAAGTGGCATAGTTAATTTGGCCACCTAACTAGAGGTGTTATTATGCATCTCATCAAACTTTAGGTGACACTATGAAAAGAAGAACAAGAC
>Ga0233426_10002189_pt1 | contig 16732 bp, 16 predicted proteins | sample SI_118_April2016_6_FD_179875 | JGI IMG/M metagenome (GOLD analysis project Ga0233426, IMG submission 179875) | Seawater microbial communities from Saanich Inlet, British Columbia, Canada - SI_118_April2016_10_MG | ecosystem: Environmental > Aquatic > Marine > Inlet | place: Canada: British...
ACTTGCTTGAATTAAATATATTGGTATTGATATGAATCTAGAAGAAGATTCTGATTTAGATGGAAATACTAAAAATGATAACGACATAGCTTTAGAAAAAATTACACTCACTTCAAATAAGATATGAGTAAAATTTTGAATATATGACTCATTAATGAAAAAAAATATTTGATTTACTCTTCGTGATAAAAACGATAATCAATCATTTACTGAAGTTTGATTTGAAGTATATGCTCCTATCCCAGAGATACAATCGATTAAAGAATCTACACTTATTTGATTATTAGATGAAGATCTAGATGAAGAACCGGTTTCACTTTATCGCTATAGATGAGGAGTAATCTCTAAATTAAAAGATAGTAGTGGAGGTAATAAAACATGGACTGATTCATGATGATATGACTTTGAAATGGATCAAAATAATGAATGACTCACATTGGATTATGCAGGAAATACTATTGCTACTATTGCAGAATCAACTGGTAAAATTACATTAAAAGATTTTACTGCTATGATTAAAGTACTACCTTCTAATAATTTTCAAAATAAAGATCTGTATCCAAAAATAGAAATAGTAAAAGATAATTCAGCAATATATTATCAATACTTAAAAGTATCAGATGTAGATAATATAGAATCTGTCATAGATTTTAATAATATCTTAGATACAGGGATATATGTGAATTTCACTGACACTGAAAAATATGGTTTTTATTCCATACCAGAAACAGTATCATATAATCCATGAACATTTGTTATATATAGAACTGGTGATATAAATAAAGAACCACTCTTTGTATTGTATCCTGATGGTCGTATAGATACATTAAATGAATTTTATACTCTCGATTATTCAAGTTATAATGATTTTATTGTATTAAAATTAATAGATAAACATTTTAATAAAGAAATAGCTCAAGTGCTATTTCATATAGATGGATGATATATTATGAAATAAAAAACACACTTAATGTGTGTTTTTTATTACTTTTTTCTAAAATTTAATTCATAATGTGAACGAAGGAGTAGGTATTTATAGAGTTTTTCTTTTTTTGTTAAATTGAATGTATTACCTCTTTTTTGAAAGTATATAGTCATACTTGAGAGTAATTTTTCAAAAAGTACATTATCATTACTAATAATTTTTTTAGCAAAAAGAGAATCTAATTTCACATTCACATTATGTCAATATGTTATAGTAACATCATGACGAGCAATAATCATATCTTTTTGAATTTTAAAATGAGTTATCTGTGCTTGAGTAATAGTAGGGAATAGTAGTATCAAGACTGTAAAAAAGCTTATAATTATTTGTTTCATAATATTATTTTAAATTATATTTAATATATTATACAATAATTATAAAAAAAACAATAAAAAACTATTTAGATTATCTAAATAGTTTTTTAGTTAATAAATTTAATATTAATAAATATCATCTCATAATACATCTTGATATAGATTAGTATTTATAGGCTTTTTAATATCTATTTTTTTATACTCTATAGTACCAGTGTTTTTTATATTTAAATCTAACACTTTATTTCATTCAAACATAGCATTGATAAATAGATCTGAGTTTGCATTGTTATTAGTGTAATCGTATCAAAAATTGATATTGATAATAGGATTTTCATTTTCAATATCTTGTGTAAGAGAAGAAATAAATATCTTATTTATTTCTATATTATTATCTAAACTCATTTTATTTTTTTCATATTCTCATTTTGAATTGACTGAAAATATAAATTCTCATTTATCATCAAGAATTTTCATGTTACCAGTTATTTTTTTGTTTTCTAATGAATAATTTAAATCAAATACTTTCGTTTCTTTTTCTGTATTCTCATAAGAATATGTTTCTTCATTATAGATTCTTTCTTTATTTAATACTTCAATAGAAGTGCTAAATTGATCCAATTTTTTATGTAGACTATTCCATTGTCAATCAAATATAATATTTGATTTTAAGTAGCGATCATTTATATTTGCTATCAGTTTGATTTTTGGAAGATCATATAAAAATTCTCAATTTATATATTCTTCACCTTTATCTTTTCCATTAAAAGTAATGTTTAGTGATTTTAATTCATTTTTAGAATTTGTAGAACCTGATATTTCAGAGAAGAATCCATCTCATTGTACTTTTTCATATTCACCAGTTTCATAATTGTAATTTCCTTTTGATGAAATTGCAGAAAAGTTACCAGTAATTTTTCTATTTTTCAATACTAAATTCCAATCAAGTAGATCACTATAATCTTTAAAGTGAGTTGAATGTTTTATTGATGAAAATTTATTATTTTTATCTAATATACCATCAAAATTAACTTTAAAATCACCTTTATCGATAAATAGATCAATATTTAATGATTTATTTTTTTCATAACTTAATACTGCTTTTTCATTTATATATTTTTCTTGATCAGGAATAATATTAACATTTATTTTTGTAATAGATTCATCTGTAAAAGTAATTGATGCGTCAAATGCATCTAAATCATTTGTTTTATGAGCTGTATATGCAAGAATATTTTCTTTTCCTAAAGTCATTGTTAGTTCTCAGAAAGATAACATATATTTTATAAAATTATCATATTGATCACCAGTACAACTATCTGGATTGAAAGGATCAAACTTATTTGCTAAGACTTTTAGTGTGTCACATGCGTATTTAGTAGGGATAATTGAGTATGTTTCTCATTGTTTTTTATATGCAGTAAACATAGGTTTTGCAAATAGTACCTTAGCATCATTAAATAGATTATCTGGATGAATAGATTTTACCATTTCCATTGCTTGTTGACTCTCAGGGCTTGAGAATTCAATATATTTATTTTCTTGTGCTAATTCTTTTAGTGTATCAATAAATTCTTGTACCTCGTCTAAGTTTTCTTCAGTAATAATATCAAGATCTTTTATAAGAGCATAATAATTTTCATCTTTTGAAATAAAATCAATAAAACTTTTCATTTCTAATTTAACAGCATCACCACCTTTTGGAGTAGCATCAATCATAGCTGATAAGTGGCTCTTAAAACGAGAATCAAAATTCACATTTTGAGTTACATAATCAGATAATTTTATTTCTGCATGAACAACTCAAATAGATTCATGATCTATATTTAAATCCATTTCAAAATCACCTGTATTTTCATAATTGAAGTATGTTTCAAATTCTCAGATTATACTATTAATATCTTGTTGTGCTTTATCTAATAAATTTGTTTGAATATTTATAATAGCTGTTTCTAAGGCTTTTTTATAAGATTCTGAAATATTTGGATTTCTTACAGATTCTAATATTTGATTAAAAGCAGTTTCTTCGGCATCAAGTAATTCTTGAGTGTTATCCAATTTAATAAACTCTATTCTAGCATCTAGATATGTAAGGATATGATAGATAAGTTGTTCGTTACTAGAAAGGTTTTGTTTATCATTTAATTTAATTAGTGCATTCTGAATATTAGTTGAAACTTTATCTAATCTCTTAGGATCTTTTTTCAATTTTTCAGCTAATGTATCAATTGTTTTGATATACTTTGGTCAATTTTTCATTTTTTTTAGATCGTTTTTTGAAATCAAAATTTGTTTTATTGCAATATTTTTTTCACTATTACTCAGTGCATTTACTTGAAATATAGGAGTTATAGTTAATAGATTTATAAGGAGGATAGTTACTATTTTTTTCAAAATTCACATATATATAGTGATTATAAGTTAAAGCTATCTCAGTTTATATATAGATTTATAACAGGCAAATTTATTTTGAATAATATTCTATATTAGTGCAAAAAGTTTTATATATATAATAAAAAAAAAGAAGTAGTTATTCTACTTCTTTTTTTGTAATGTTTTTTTGTTTTCATAAAATATTATTCCTAATATTAAGAAAAATGCATACGTAAGGTGTGTTGATTCAAATATATGTAGAAAAATATTCATGATAATTACTGCTATGAGAGCTCCAAATATCATTGGAGATTTTCTATATGTTTTTAACAATAATGTTAAGAAAATGAGAATAAATAGTGAAAAATATACAATTCATCATTCTGTTAATACTTGAATAAACCAACTTTCTGGAATATAATACTCTTCATCTTCTCTCGTTGTTTTTTCTGGATAAACATTTCTAAATGCTGGACCAGATGTAGCAAGTCATGAACCAAGAGGTTGTCATTGAAACCTGAGTATACCAATTTCCATTCTTTCAAAATGTCCTGTCGTAGAACCTGGGCGTATAACAGCACTATATATTTTATCTTGAAAAACATATCATAATCAACCAACTATTATTAAAATTGAGATTATAATAGGAATAATATATTTTTTTAGTCTATAATAAATAAATTTTATATTTAATAAGAATAATGAAACTCAAGCAACTCATATTCATAATAAAGCTGAACGTGAATATGTTATTATTACCATCCATAAGACTAATACTAGGAATGCAACGTTTTGAAATTGTAGCTTAACTTTTTGAATATGTAATACTAATGCTGCATAAACTATTAAGAAATACCCCATTGCATTTGGTCATTCTAGTATTCATTGAAAACGTTTTATTCCAGAATTTTCAAGTCAATGGTGAGTAGGTACTGATCAACTGAATGTCCAATTACTCGCGTAATCACTAAAACCAAAGAATATTAATCTACTTTCTTTAAAAAGAAATTTTACCATTAATCCTAAAAATAAACTGATAGAAGCAGATATAAGGAAATATTTAATTACTTCTTGTCATGAAATTTTTAAAAATTGTGCTCAATGTTTATAGAGTAGAAGTATTCATAAAAATACAAAATCATACCTTCATCCGTAAATAATATATTCTAATCATAGATTTAAATAGAGTGTAATTCAAATACCATATCCAATAAAGGCAAGAACTAAAATATCTAAAATATCTATTTTTGGAAGAACTTTATTTCTTATAAATTCATATATTACAGTAATTCATAAAATAATAATTAATAATTCCTTTATAAATATTCAGAAATTTTGAATTCATAATTTATGTTCAAAAAATACTTTTAATATAACATAAAAAGGCATTATTATAACAAATACTACAGTAAGTAGAGTAAAGAAATTCCAATTTTTTATTTGAGGCATATATTTTGTTGAATAATTAATTAAGTAAATAATAAAAATAAAATATGAAAAGTAAAGAGTTATCTGAACGTTGACAATTATCTGAACTTGATGTTTTGAAGATATCCGTAGTATGAATATCTTCCATTGCGAATGGAGAGCATTCTAGAATTTCTTAATATTATTTAATAAGTTTCATTAAATTTTCTTCAAACTTAATATCAGAAAATAATTCTGCTTGTTTTTTACAATCATCTGGAAAATATTTATTTTCTGTATTTTTTGTATTAAATCTAGTAAAATTTTCTACAAAATCGTCTCAATTTGCTGAATTAAAAAATTCTCAAGTTTTTCATTCAATTACGGTTTCTAGTAATCAACCAGCTCTGAGTGCAAATACTGGTTTTCATGCAGCCATTACTTCGATTGGAACAATTCCAAAATCTTCTTCACCAGGGAATATGAGTCATCTAGATTTTTGTACTAAGTCTACCAAATCGTCTCCATATTGTGGTCATGCAAAAATAATATTATCTCACTTTACTAAGTTTTCTAATTTTTCTCTAGAATCACCGGCTCATATAATTAATAAATTTTGATCTGAAATTTTATTAAATCATTCTATTGCTACATCTAGTTTTTTAAATTCAGTGAGTGCAGAGATTATTATATAATAATTACCATTACTGTAGAATTTATTTCATTCTGATTTTTTTAATACTTTTTGAAATCTACTTACTTCTACAGGAGGATAGAGTATTTCACTCTCACGTCTATAGTATTTTTGTATTCTTCATGCTGTATTATATGCATTAGCAATTACTGTATCAACTCTAGCAGATGCAATGATATCCCATTGTCTGAGTTTTAAAAATAATCTATTCAACATAAATCATTTGATTCATGTTTGCCATCCAATATCTTTTTTATATTCATTTGTCCAATCCCACATATAACGTGCAGGTGAATGATAATAGACAATAAATTGTGTTTCAGGTTTTGTAATAGCTCCATGAGCGAATCATGAAGAACTTGCAATAACTAAATCATATTCAGAAAAATCTAAAGCCTCCACACTACGAGGTATACTCGGAAGGCAAAGTCTTTGATTTTTTGTCCATTTATAAATATTTTGACTCGGTAGAGAAAATACTTGAGAATTCATTTTTTCTTTTGGAAATATTTTTCCTACTTTTTTCTCATCATAAATCAAAGTAAATAAATCAGCATCAGGAAAAATATTAAGTAATTTTTCTACTACTTTTTCTGCTCCTCACAGTTTCACTAACATTTCATGGAGAATAGCTACTTTCATTGTTTTTTTACTCATTTCTATTACTTTATTTATTGAATATTTATCTTATTTAAATTAATTATATTAATTTTTCATCAAAATATAATTAATTTTTTGAAATATCCCATTTTTATGTTACTATTTTTGAAACATTTTATTTTTCTTATGAGATCAATCCCATGACAAAAAAAATAATACTAACATTATTTCTATTTATTTCATTTTTTTGAGGAGAAAGTAATTGATATGCAGGTTTGTATGATTCTTCTGAAATGCCAAATACTACTACTTTTGATGGAGTGACTGCATTACCCGATACATCATTAAATATACCTTGATTTGATGCTTATGATCCGTTCGAAAAAACTGAAGTTTGAGAAGGAACTGTTTTAGATACACAAGAATCATTAGATAAAAGAAAAGCAGCTTCAGACAAAGCAGCTTCAGACAAAGCAGCTTCAGACAAAGCAGCTTCAGACAAAGCAGCTTCAGACAAAGCAGCTTCAGATAAAGCAGCAGAAGATAAAAGAAAAGCTGCTTGTGAAAAAGATTGAAATTGTCTTAATGAAAAATCATTTAGAATTGATACAGGTAAATTTTCTCCAATTGGAAAAATGACAGATAAAAGTTGAACTGTGTTAAAAAATACTGAAGAAAAAATTAACTTCCTACTCTGAACAATCATTCAAAAACTAATGATTGCATTGTGAGTACTATCGGTACTTATAATGACTGTAGGTGGAGGATATATTATCATGTATCATGGACAAGATGAACTATTATCGAAGGGTAAATCTATATTTATGTCTGGAATAATTGCATTAGTCGTTGCATTGAGTTCATATTACATTGTGTCAGGATTAAGATTTATTCTATATAATTAAAAAATATGATGAAAATATTTCAAATATTCATAGCTAGTTATGGTACATTCCTATTATTAATACAAAATGTATTTGCAAAAGATGCACCTACCATTAATTGTTATGGTCTTCCTGGTTGTATTGATCCAAATAAAGCAAATCCAACACCAGCTGACGTTACTAAAAGTAATACATTGATTTACATAACAGAAATTATTTCTACTATGTTGCAGTATGTAACGGTAATTGCTGTTATTACACTTATGATTAGTGGAGTTATGTACTTACTATCTGGTTGAGAAGAGGAAAAAGTAAACAAAGCAAAAAATTGGATCATTTGGTCATTAGTTTGAGTATTAGTTTCAATGAGTTCATGGTTCTTAGTGAGTATTATTAATGATTTTGGTAAAATATCACCAGTGCCAGTTTCGTAAATAAATTATTTTTTTATATTACTATATGTTTAAAGAATATATTCAATTATTAGTATGATTTACTACATTATCTATGACTTCTATAGTTGTATGAAAAGAAGAATATCTAGATTCAATGCTTCCAAGTGGATGATGAGTAGTAGAGAGTAAGTTGGCTGAATGAACATGAGATGAGCAGTTGTTTTCTATATTTGAATGGATCCGTAATTCAATGGAAACACTTTTACCAATTGTTGCAGTTTGAGTATTCCTTTTTGTAGGGATACGTATTGTAATGGCAAAATGAAATCCTGAGGAGTTCAAAAAGGCATGGATGCAAATGATTTATGCAGTTGTAGGTATTTTCGTTGTATGATTTGCATGGGCAGCAGTGAAACTGGTAGCAGGACTCAATATTTAATTATAAAAACATATGAAAAAAATATTAATATTATTTATTCTATGAATTTCATTTTTTTGATTTTCTAGTACTAGTTTTGCAGCATGTAGTTATACTGGATGAATTGAATCTTGTATGAAATGAACTAAATTAATACAAGTAGATTGAAAAGCTACTATAGAATGAGAATTCAAGGAAAAAATTAATTGATGGACAAATAATATAGCCTTATTTTTAGGGCTATTAGCTGTTTGATCTGTTGTTTATGGATGACTTATGATGACATTGTCAGCGTGAGAGGATGAAAGAATTAAAAAGGCAAAGGATATAGTGAAGTGGGGATTAGTAGGTTTTCTATGAGTTGTTATGGCAACAACAATTGTTACACTTGTAATTAACCTTATGTATTGATTTGCAGGATAATTTAAATATAAAAATGAAGAAAAAAAATCAATTTCTCATCAGGCAGAGTATTATATTGTTAATACTGACTGTTATATTTACAATAATAGTTTTTTTTATTAAAAACTATTATTTTTCTGATTCACATACTCATGATGAAGAACAACATATAGAGCCAAGTATAGAATCTACTGAAGTACACGGTTGAACTGAAATATTAAAAGAAAGTAAAATAGACGAGCAAATATCAGGAAAAGAAATTACTCAATTGATAGAAGAACATTATCGTGCAGCTGCACCGTTTTATTTTGAATATTTTCCTGAAAACTTTGAAAAGCAAGCACAATGATATACTTTAAAACTATCAAATTTCTTTCAATCGCAACAAATCAAGAAAATGGTGTATGATTTGAAAATAGAATTACATAAACCTCTGTATGATGTTCGTGGTAAGATGAAGAATAAAGTCTTGAAGTTATTTTGAGTTTCACAAATGAAATCAGAAGAATTTGTTTCAGTTGGAATACATGAGTTCTCACATTATGTAGATATATATTTCTTAGAAAAAAAAGTTATACAAGATTTGAGTGATCATTTTTATGAAATTTCTTGGGATAAAACGAGAGTTTTAAAGCCATGACAAGATAAGACTAATTTTGTTTCAGGGTATGCAATGACAAATAAATATGAAGACTTTGCGGAAAGTTTCACTTATTATATTCTTCATAATAAAGATTTTGCATTTAAAGCAGAAAAATCAGAAATCCTAAAAAAGAAGTACAATTTCTTTCATGTATTTTTATTTAAAAAATGAGAATTTAAAGACACGGATTTTTCTGTAGATAATATAGTGAGAGATTATTATCGGGATATAACAAAAATAGATATAGATTTAGAAAAATTATTGCAGTATTTAAAAAACTGAATATAATCCTCATGAATTAGTAAGCCAATTCATATAAAGAGGGAATATATTCAGTTTTCTTTTTGTTTGAATATTACTTACTTGCAACACATATAATCAATCATTTTTATAGAATACATAAGGTTATTAAGCTCAAAATATAAATGAGCTCATTTTAATTTGTTTTGAAAAAACAAAGTTAATAACTTTTCCAGTTTTATCAAAATAGTCATATTTTCAAGATAACATATATCTATTTAATATAAAAAAAATATTAAATTAAATAAAATATTTATAAAAAATATATTGTTTTTCTATGTAAAAATAAAAATATGACACAATTTGATTATTAATTTATATCATAAAAATACGTTCAATGAAAGACTTTCTAGATGAGCTTGATCAAGAATTAGAAGGAAAAATTCCTACTAACTCACAAAATAATGACCAAGCACAAAATCAATCTAACAATCAAATCGATACTACTAATGAAGAAAATAATACTTCTGAAGAAAAACAAGTAGTTGCTCCTAGAAAAAATATAAAACCATATGTTCATAACAGTAAAAGACCTGAACATAAAAAACCAGAACATAAAATTTCAATTGAGAAAAATATTGAAACTAAAGTTGAGGATAAAAATAACTCTACACAAAACCCTGCACAAAATAAAAAACCAGTACATAAACATAATAATCAAAGAAAACCTCAACATAACCACAATAAACAAAAATTTGTTAAAAATGGAGAAGTAAGAGGTAAATTTGTATCTGATTTCCCGGAAACTAAATTTTACTTACCTTCTCTAAGAGATGGATATACAAGATTTATACCAGTAGGTGGGAATAATGAAACAGGTGCAAAAAATATGGGAATGGTTCAATATAATGACGATATTCTTATTATTGATTGTGGTGTACAATTTGCAGATCATGATATGTACGGGGTAAATTATTCTATACCTGATGTTTCATTTTTAACAAAATATAAACAAAACATTAAAGGTATCCTTTTAACACATGCTCATTTAGATCATATAGGTTCATTGAAACATATACTTCCTGCATTAGGAATGCCACCAATTTATGGTACAAAACTTACTTGTGGTTTAGCTAAAAAAGCTATATCAGAAGCAGGATTACTTCCACATACTATTTTTATTGAAGTAGATGCATGAAGTACTGAAAAACATAAAATAGGTGAATTTGATGTTGAGTTTTTTAAAGTAAATCACTCAATTCCTGATTGTGCAGGTATATATATAGAATCACCAGGTGGAGCAAAATTTGTTCATACATGAGATTTTAAAATTGATTTTACTCCAGCTATTGATGAACCAGCTGATCTTTCAAGAATTGGTGAAATCGGATCACGTGGAATTACTATGTTGATGTCAGATTCAACGGGTTCTACAAGAAAAGGTTTTTCTCAATCAGAAAAAGCAATTGGAGAAGCATTAGATGAAATAGTTAAAAATCATCATAAAGGGAGATTAATTATTGCAGCATTCTCATCTTGGATTTCAAGAGTACAACAACTTATTGATATTTGTACAAAATATGATAAAACAATTTTCTTGAGTGGGAGGTCTATGATTGAAAATGTTCAAATTGCAAAAGACTTAGGTTACCTAAAAATGAAACCAGGTATTGTCAAAAAAATGACACCTAAATCAACTCAAGGTATTCCACCTCATAAACAAGTGGTTATAACTACATGAAGCCAATGAGAAGAGTTTTCTGCACTAACAAGAATGTCAGAATGAAGACATCCTTCTGTTGAAATTGTTCATGGAGATACAGTAGTATTTTCATCATCAACAGTTCCAGGGAATGAAAAATCAGTAAATAGAATTATTAATAAACTGATCCGTTTAGGGGCAAAAGTTATTACAAAAAGTGATAGAGATGTACATACTGGGGGACATGCTTTCCAAGAAGAACAAAAAATCATGATTCAATTAACTAAACCTAAATATTTTATGCCAGTATTTGGAGACTTATACTTCAGAACTGTTCATAAAGATACAGCCTTAACAGTTGGTATGAAAGAAGAAAACTGTTTACTTATTGATAATGGTGTAATTGTAGATTTTGCTCCAAATGGAAATATCTTCAGATCTAGAATCAAGGCACCAATCCAAGAAATTATTATTGATGGGAATGGAATGGGAACTGCTGGATCTCATGTTATTAAAGCAAGAGAAAAAATGATGAATGCTTGAGTATTAGTATTAACATATAAAGTTGATAAAAAAACAAAAGCTATTCTTGGTCATATTAAACTTGAAACGAGAGGTTTAGTGTATCTAGATGAAGTAAGAGGTATTCATAGAATGATTATTAAAAAATCAAAAGATATCTATGAAAATACAGTAAAAGATGTTCCAGATATGGAAGAAAAAGATTTAATCAAAATTATTAGAACAGATCTTGAAAAATTCTTATTACAAAGACTTGATAGAGAACCAATGATAATTCCAATGATTATGGAGGTATAAAAACATAAAAAAAAAGATTAATTTTATTATAAAATTAGTCTTTTTTTATTTTCCCTTTCCTGATTTAGGGAAGGTGATCGAAGATCTGATGGGTTATTGTAGTTAAGAGCTAATTTTTTTGCGAGTATTAATATTTTACAAAACCTAAAAACTGCTTAAACTGTTTTGTGTATTTTTATCCTGTACTATTGAAGATTATGAAAAAAATAGTTATATTACTCATCCTTATATGAATTACATATTATGCATGGGAAAACATGAAACCAAATCAGGAAGTTATTGATGCAAAAAAAGAACTTTGACTTCAAATTAATGAAGAAGAAAACAAAGTAACTGAAGCAAAAAAAGAAATTTTTAAAGCTGTAGATAAAGCAGTAACAGATGTAAAAGAAAATATCGAAGAAGTTATTGAAGAAAAAATCACACCTACATTTTCAACTGAATATTTAACGGATTCTAAATTTTTAGAATTAAATCCTTTAGATAAAAGTGATTTAATTGATTGAGAAGTTGAACTTATAGGTAAAACTCTTCAAACAGTAGATAAAATTAGAGTTTTATATTCTAATAAAGAATCTAGCTTTCCTGATGATGATTTCACTTTAAAGAAATTTAAATCATGAGATTCAGAATTTTTATACAGAGCTTTTTCTCGTTATGAGACATTTGATTTTGGTACAAATATTTATACATTTTTTGCATATTCATGAGAAGATGTATCAAAAATGGAGTTAATAATATATTATCCAAATCCAGATGAACTAAAAAAAGTATCTACTGAAAATAATGAAACTTCTTCAGAATGAAGTGAAAATAAAAAAATAGATGCATCGGTATTTCCAACATGATCTGATTATGGAAGTCCAATTAAAATGTGAGAAGAAGTTATTACCTATACAGATATAACAGGGTTCGAAATCACTAGACATGAGGCAAAAGATGTCACATGTAATTCTGATATAGTAACTAAAACACTTCAGGATAAAACAACATCATGGAGTTGGTGGAATACATGTAGACCTTCAAAAGATAATGAAATAGTTTCATTCTTTGGATTGAGTATGAAAGATTGAAATTATATTTATTCTAAGCATTATTATTCAAGTAATTATTATGCAATTATAGAATTAGAATCTGGATTAGATGATTCATGGATAAGCTTAGAAAGTGTTGAAGATAAAAACGCATGGCTAAAATCTAAAAATAATGAACTAAAAATTAAAAATGAAGATTTTGAAATTATTGAAATCACAGATAACTTATTTACTGAAATAACACAATAATAGTATGAGAGTATTACTGAAAATATCATGAGAAGCATTAGCTTGAGGAGAACCTTCTGGTTTAGATTATGTTATGCTTAATGATGTATGTGAAAAAATTAAATTTCTTATAGCAAATAACGTAGAAGTTTGAGTAGTTGTATGAGCTTGAAATTTCATACGTGGTGCTGAAATTGAAAAAATTAATATTGATAGATGTAATGCAGATAATATGTGAATGTTAGCAATTAATATTAATGCAATTGCATTAATGGATGTATTGTGAAGAAAAGATATTCATACAAAATTAGTAAATTCATTCTGAATTGATGGTATTGCTGATAGATTTAATAAACACAAAGCTATCAAAGATTTAAAAGCAAAAAAAGTTGTTATATTTGGATGAGGAACAGGGAATCCATACTTTACTACTGATACAGCTTGAGTACTTAGAGCATTAGAAATAGAAGCAGATATGATGATAAAAGCAACTAAAGTTGATGGAGTTTACGATAAAGACCCAATTAAATATCACGATGCTGAGTTTATAGCTGAAGCAAGTTACGATGAAGTTATTATGAAAAACTTACGTGTTATGGATCATACAGCTATCGCTTTAGCAAAAGAAAATAATATGATACTAAAGGTTGTATCACTTTATAATGAAGGTGCAATCATGAGAGCGATTGTAGGAAAAAAAGAATGAACAACTATTAGTTAAAAAAAACTTTGACATTTACTATTTTTTCAATAGGATGTGTCAGCAAAAAATACAAGCACTTTCACACATAAGTGTACTTAAAAATATAACTCTATAGAAAATGTTAGGAAAATTAAAAAAAAGAAAAAGACTTAGAGTCCACGGTTTTATGAAGAGAAGTTCTACTGCTAGTGGTAGAAAAATTCTAAAAAATAGAAGAAGAAAAGGAAGACATAATCTTACTGTAAGTTACCCAAAAAGATATCAAGAAATCAATGGGAAACCTAAAATGCATATTATTGGATCAAACCCAATTAAGAAAGCTGGAGCTGTTAAAGCTAAAGGTGGTGTTGCTAAAAAAACTCCATTTGATGGAAAAGGTAATTTCATTGTTAGAAAAAAAGGGTAATGAGTTAATGCTCATTACTTTTTTTTACTTTTTTTTATTAACATTTTTATTGTGATATCAAAAAAATTTAGGTTAAAGGAAAGAGAAGTGAAAAAGGTTTTACAAAAGGGAAAACCTTTTTTTTCTTATTGAATAGTTTTAAATTATACAAAGAATAAACTATGACACAATAGGTTTGCAATTGTTATTTGATGAAAATCAGTTATAACAAATGCATCAAGAACCTATTATCGTAGAAGATTTTATGATCTTGCAGAATTGTATTTAGATGAATCAAAAAGTGAAAATGGATATGATCTAGTGTTTGTAGTAAAAAAACAAACAAAATTATCAAAATATCCAGAAGAATCTATAGATGATTTTAAAAAAGATATATCTTTTTTATATAAAAAAGGAACATCTGAAAAAATAATACCAAGAAAAAACTAATATTTATATATTATTATATAAATATTTATATATTTGATTACATCAAAAAAATATTATGAAAAAATTTTTAGACATTTTTATATTTTCTTTACTTATTGTATTAACAATAAATTTATTTTTTGGTGATAATCAAAAAACAGAAAAAGTATTGAGTGGTGAAGTAATTATAGAAACAACTGATAAATCTTATACTATACCTCCAGCAGTTGGATTAAAAATTACAAATAATTCAACATGAGCACTCGTTTTTAATGCATGTAAAGATATTGCTTTAAATTTTTCTGGAAAAAACGTAGAACTATCTCATAGTGACTGTAGTTATATATCTATTGCTTCTGGAACTGATCATACTGTTAATTTTACAGATGATTATGAAACATTTACTCAAGCTGGTCAATATAATCTTCAATATACTGAATCAGATAACAGACATATTACTTCATTTGATGTAGAACATAGATGATCAATTTCTAAATTATTTTCAGCACTGTTTTATGCTCCTATTTTCAATATTTTTGTTTTCCTTATAACTACATTCTGAAATGTATTAGGATGGGCTATATTGGCAATTACAGTACTTATACGTATTGTTTTATTGTGGCCTCAACATAAAATGATGATTAGTCAGAAAAAATTACAAGCTATTCAACCTAAAATAAAAAAAATTCAAGAAGAAAATAAAGGAAATCAACAAGCAATTGGTCAAAAATTAATGGAACTATATAAAACAGAAAAAGTTAACCCAATGGGATCTTGTGGATTTTTAATTATCCAAATGCCAATATTATTGGTTATTTATAATATTATACTTTCAATAAAGGACCCATCAAATTTCTTCCATATATATGATTTTCAATCTAATTTTGATTTATCCGCAATTAACTTTGATTTCTTTGGAATAGACTTACTTGCTTCAGGGTGAATAACAGGTGTTATTTTAGCAATAACTGTAGCATTAATACAATTTACACAAGTAAAATTATCACTTTCAGGTAAAAAGACTGATTCTAAAGATGTAGTATTAGAAAAGAAAAAAGGTGATACTGGTTATAATCAAATGATGCCAGATCCAGAAATGATGAATAAGTTTATGTTATATGGTATGCCTGCAATGGTTGCGGTATTTACTTATACTCTTATTGCATGAGTAGGTATATACTGGGGAACTTCAACATTATTTATGGTATTTCAACAGTTAGTTGTAAATAAAGTTTTAAAAAAGTAAAGTAGAAAGCACGAGAGTTATTGACTCCTACGTGCTTTTTTATTATGATAAAGCTGTTTGTTACACAATATCTTTTAATTTCATACAAATATGAAAGCTAAAATAATCTTATCTGCAATACTTGCAGTTGTTCTTATTACTCCTACATTTGCATATGAAACAGTTTCATGTGACTCTGATGCAGTATTTACTGGAAACTCTTGTACTCAATGTTTTGATGGAAAATCTATTCCTGATTGAAAAGTTATAGGTTTTCTTTCAGATGAATGGATCAATTCAACTGAAACTGATATGATTTTATATAAAGAAATCCAAGAAGAACCAAGACTTGTAAATCTAAATCCAGATAATGCACAATGGTCTCAAGTTCCAAGCTCAGAAGGATTTTGGGAATATACATCTGAATTTGATAATATTTATTCAGAAGCTGAAGATGGATATGTATTAGAAGCTGGGAAAAAAATTACATGGATTAAATCTAAATTAGAGTATGGATACCAATTAGGTAAAAATACAGCTACAACTGATGAAAATATTGGTTTACTGATATTTCCATTAACTTCACATGCTTTATTATCTGATGGATCTATTAGTCCAGATGATACTGTTCATAATGAATGTGTACTTTTTAAATCAGGAACTCCTACAGATATAATTCCACCTGTTACTAGACTTCCAGAAACAGGACCAGCAGAATCAGCAATGTTAATTTTCTTTGCAATGATTATGGGGTTTGTAGTATTAAAAATGAAAAGAAAAGCATAATTAAAAATCAATTAAAAATCTACTAAACTTTAGTAGATTTTTTTGTAGCTTAAAATTATACTCTAT
>Ga0233426_10002190_pt1 | contig 16730 bp, 17 predicted proteins | sample SI_118_April2016_6_FD_179875 | JGI IMG/M metagenome (GOLD analysis project Ga0233426, IMG submission 179875) | Seawater microbial communities from Saanich Inlet, British Columbia, Canada - SI_118_April2016_10_MG | ecosystem: Environmental > Aquatic > Marine > Inlet | place: Canada: British...
TACAGTAACCAAAGAGATAAGCGTAAATCTACTTTCACTTCAGACAAGAGCGTTGCGGATCGTTTGCATCACGCACTTGCTCAGCAAATCTACGATGAGTTCGACCAGAAGCAGAGTGAACACTTAAATAAACATCATGCTGTCACTGATAACTTTGCTACAGATGTCATCTATGGGTTGGCGACATCATTTAATTACAAGAACATCCCTGACTTGAATCCCTCAACAGAATACAACCAGTTGGTCGCTCTGAAGACTTCCTGTGATGTCTATGCTGATATGGTTATGAATAGCGCCACGATTGATGAAACTAAGGTCATGGCAGACTTACTAGCGACTTCTCCTTCATCTGAAGAGGTAATCGTGAGGTTTAGAGAGCTACAGATTAACTCCTCTTACACTACAGAGCAGAAGGGGCTTGCTGGTCGCTACAAGCATCTGATGACCCAAACCTTCTGGCATGACCTTCTGCTTGAAGCAGCAAGAGAACAGGGGCAACCAGAGCCTCGACTAGACCCTCTCAAGGGTGCTGATGTCCCAGTGATTGTTGAGGCTGACGGTAACGTGTTGGTTGATAGCCCTATAATGAGACGCATGACCAACCAACCAGTTGAACCGATTAGTCGTCCAGCTAGGGTCATACCAACAGGAGTACTAACTATTGCCTCGGTTATGGATGAGTATTTAGTGGATATGCGGTTGAAGCAGAACCTCGTAGGCACTCAGAAGAAGCTGACGCGATGGAACCAACAGTTCTTGGATGTTATGGGTGACTTGGAGATAGCTGAAATACAGCCAAAACACGGCTACGAGTACGTCCGTAGGGTGTTAGCCGACAACCCAAGCCGTTCAAACGGTACACTCAAGGATTACTGCTGGGGCGTTCAGAATCTACTGAAGTATTGTGTCGAAAGTGGTTACATTCAAGCCAATCCCTTTGGCTATCTTGATTTGAAAAAATATGGCAAGGAAGCTGAAGAAACCCATACATACACATCTAAGGATATAACTACGATCTTCAATCATAACTGGAATGAGCAAGACAGATTGCTGCTTTCGATTGTCGCTACAACGGGCATGAGGCCATCTGAGGTTGGAAATATGACTTGGGAACGCTTCAACGACACTGAGTATGCTGGCATAAGGTACATTACGACAACTGATGTAGATGGTGAGAAGGTTCGAGTGAAGAACAGAGGTTCTAAGCGTGATGTTCCACTGCATCCTGACCTAATATTGCCTAAGAGGGGCGTTGGTCGCTTGTTTGACTACACCAAAGATGAAGATGGTCGTTGCTCTACGAACATTGGACACAAGCTGAACCCAATTCTTGAACGGTTGGTCTCTCATCCACAAAAGAGCATCAGGAGCTTTCGCAGAACCTTTAAGGTCATGTTACGTGATGTTGGGGTAGGGGAAGAGGTCCACGATGCTATCACAGGCCATAACCAAGCAACCAGCAGTGGGCGAAAGAATTATGGTGGAATGGGCCTCAAGGTGAAGTTCGAGGCTATCTCAAAGTTAGACGTATCTTGGCTCAAACAATTACCACATCGTAAGTCTTAGGAGACTGAGAGCAGAGGCCGTTTTCTGTGGAAGTGAGCATATCTGAGTAAAAGGCTTGTTTAGCATCTTCGGTGTTCACCTTTGGCACGATCAAACCATTCTCAGAGAAAGGGAAAAGATCAAGAAACAGACTATCAGACAACGTCGCTTGCAACATCAAAAACAAGCAGCATAATCAATCACACAAACGAACCAGAGCCTCCGGTACTCAATCCGCTCTGACGTCCAACTTTATATGACGACGGACACTGTAGTGTCATAGCTCTATTCCAACGTCTGCATTTTGATCAAACCACCAAGCCCTTTTGTTGGGGTCACGCCGAAGACTTCCAAAGCTGTGCGGGCCGTATGTGCTGCATCTGGAAAACCAGCATCGATCCCTGCGAGGCCAATTTTCTCACCTTGATGGGCGTGGCGTGCTGCGGCCACAATCCCCGCCCAGATTTTGAACTTGCGAAAGGTCTGGCCCGTCGTAGCCTTGAAATGACGCAGGGCCAAAGTACGTTCGAGGCCCAGCCTTTCTGACAGTTCATTCTGCGACATGCGCTCAAACGGAGCGGAATAGAGTCGTGCAACAATTTCCATAACTTTGGGATCTGGTGCCGGTCTTTTCTCTTCAATCTCGTGCCGAAGGTCTGAGGTCAATTTGTGATTTCCATCTTCAAAGCCTTTCGGCACATGGGACCACCGCGCATCAATTTTTTGGAATGCGACGTTGGCCTGAGGAAGTTGGACACCGTCCAAATAGATAACTTTCGCCCCCCCTTCGCGCACGACAACACGGTGCTGGACACCCGGTTGAATGAAGACGATTTCTCCCTCAAGAGACGTTATATCGTTTTCAACAAGAACAGGGTTCCCACACGCAAAAATAACGCACGCCATCAGGTTTTCATGCAGGGCGAGCTCTGCTGCTTTTAACGAAAAAGATGGTTTCGAAAGACTGACGGCTTTGCTTGCATGGGTGCCCCTTTTAACTTTAGTTAACTGAGTTTGGGCCCACATTCGGCGGGACGTGTGGTGCTTGAATCCCATAGCTCTTCGACAAAAAGCAAGAAATTTATTCGCACGTTTCTTCTAGGTGAATTACTTCGCGCCGTGAAGCATCTGCGTACATTTCAATAATTTGACGAAGAGATTCGATGAAAAAATACCCAATTATGGTGACCATTGGGCTGTCTTTTCTTTTCGCTGGCGCAGTATTTGCCTGGGTTGTGATACCAGAAAAGATCGCGGCAATTTTGTTAAAACTCAATACTGCATCGGCAGGATTATCCACAAAGATCGTGAAAACAGAACTCGGAGACATTCATTATTTGGAGTGCGGTCAGGGTGAAACAATCGTGTTGATACATGGAATCTATGCGCGTAAAGAACACTGGGGTGAGATGGCGCGGCATCTTACCGATAAATACCATGTCATTGCCGTTGACCTGCCTGGATTTGGTGACAATGGGGCACTGCATGACGATGAATATCGTATTGGGCGCCAGAAGAAAAATTTGTTGAACGTGCTTGACGCCTTGAGCATTGAAACGGCCCATTTTGCGGCCAATTCGATGGGTGCTTATGTCGCGACTTTGTTGGCCCACGCAAACCCAGAGCGCGTATCAAGTCTTGCGTTTGTTGGCAGTCCTTTGGGTGTTCCAAACTTCATCAAAAGCGACATGGATCTGGCGCTTGAACATGGAATCAAGCCCTTGTTGGTGAGGTCAGAAACTGATTTTGAAGCACGCATGGGATGGTTGTCGCCGAACCCGCCTTATGTGCCGAGCCCGATCCTGAAGACTTGGCTGAAGAGCGAAATCGCGATGGCTGAAAAGAACGAACGCATTTCGGATGTAGTTCACGCCCAATCAACAGCGTCGACTGTCCTGGAGTTGGTCCCTACTCTTGCGATGAAGACCTTTATTGTCTGGTGTAGATTTGACAGAATATTCCATGTGAGTGGAGCGGTTGAACTGGCAAAGCGGCTGAAGCGATCCAAACTTTCTGTCCGTGATCAATGCGGCCACGTTCCAATGCTCGACCGACCAATTGACCTAGCTGCGGTCTACTTGGCATTCTTGAGAGGTGCTGACTACGACCAGCTTTCTGGTCACTAAATATCGACCTAATCTTGTTAGTTACCGCTACACGAAAATGGCGATGAATTATTCTCAAGAAAAGGGTGAGACTTGAAAAACGGCGTCATCATACAATTTGAGTAATTATCTTTGGCTTATCTTATCACTTGCTTTCGCGGCATTTCGGAATGAAGAAAACGGTTCTCCTGATGAGATCTACCGCGCCTACTATGCGAAAGTAATCGAGGGCCGATCCTTTGACGAGGAAGTGAAGTACCACGCGAATTCGCGTCGCCAAGAAATTCAGGAAATCTTGATCATGCGAGTAGAGAACTCGAACCAGTCCGTAGACATGATTAAGGCCCACTATCTGAATTTCACGCAAAAATTGCAAAATGCGGTTCTCTCAGCCTGAAAACAGAAAAGATCGACGGTACGATCGCAAACCTAACATATGCAGTTTCAGACGCCTGTACCGACATCAAGAACACGCAGCTCTTTGTTCAAATGCTCTATGAAAAGGGGTGGAAGATCCTTTCTGATGAACTGAAGATATCTGGCTGACGGGCCTTCAAATCTGGCTTCCAAACCCAGAACGCCTTGAGCGACAGCACAAAAAAATTCTATCGTTGGTGAAGTGGATTTTGAGCTAGAACTAATCCACCGCGATGAAATCAACTTCACCTATATTCTGGCTTTGCTGCTAGGTATCTTAGAACAAGAAAACAGTCTTGATTAAAATGAGCGGGCGCAAGGCCTTCAGAAACGGCAAGTGGTTTCAAGTATGCAAGGAGGCGGAACTCAATTGTGCAACAAGCGCGAATTGATTGAAGAGTTTATCAGCTCTTACATGCTAAATGTCGCATCCGCCTAAAATTTCTGGGCAGAAAAAAAGGCAACACTGCACGGGAAATTCGTTCTGGTGAGGCGCTCAAGAACAGTGTTTTCGATTTGATCGTTGGCGAATATCTCTATTCTGCCTAATTACCCTTACGCGATACAACAATTGAACGCGTTACCGACAAAATTTGAGCTTTGTTACCAATTTGACGGCGGAATCGGCGATTTTTGACGTTTCGATTAGGATTTCAAAGTATCAGCAGTGCTCAGCATTACATCAAATTCCACGTATAAAAACGGTTCGTTTACTTGCCCTGATATTTCCATACCATCAGGGAATTCTACGGCAGGTTTTTCGACATATTTCATAACCAAATCATCGCGCACGCCAAACACTGTGTCTTGGTCAAGATAAGGGTCATCACTTGGGAAAATCTCAGTCACCAAAGAGTTATAGCCCGGCGCGGTTACGATGTAGTGTAGGTGCGATGGTCGCCAAGGATGGCGTCCGCAAGCGCGCAATATATCGCCAACAGGCCCGTCGGTTGGAACGGTGTATTCCACAGGTTTTACCGTGGAGAAAGCATACCGCCCATCCGCGCCAACAGTCATCAAACCATGAAACGAGAACCTATCTTGATCGTCGTCTTGGCTTGCATAAAGCCCATTTGGCGCTGTTTGCCAGATATCCAGTTGAGCACCAGAAATCGGGTTTCCATCCGTATCTTTTATCGTACCTTCGGCCACCAAAATTGGTCCACCAAAATGCCGTTTCATATCGCCACCAACAGCCAAGGGAGGCGCGCCTGAAATGTGGAACGGGCCAAGAACCGAAGACGACGTCGCATCAACGCTGGAGTGTAGCATGTCAACCAACGACGATAGGCCCAGCACATCTGACGCAAGCACAAACTCGTGGCGGTCCTCGGTTTCAATCGCAGCGCAGCCTTCCAGAAAGGCGATACCTGTTCGCCATTCATCATGGGTCAGGTTCGTTTCACGGGCAAAATCATGCAGATGTTTCACCAGTGATCCCATCACCTCGTGCATCCGTGGATCTGCTTCTTTCGACATATAATCCATGAAAACATCGGTAATATTGTCTTTTGTAACATTGCGCATTGATCAGTTCCTTAGACGAGAGCGAGGCTGAGGATTGGATATTGGATCAAGATAAACAGGACGATGAGCATTACGAATGCGAAAGGTAAAGCGCCCATAAACACGTCTTTAAGAGATATCCGATCATTGTTGATGGTCGATTTTATAACAAAACAAGAAATACCTAAAGGGGGCGTCAGCAACCCGATTTCTGCGCCGACAACTGTGATAATGCCAAACCAAATAAGCGACATGTTCATTGCCTCCATTAGGGGCAGAAACAGCGGAACCACGATCAAGATAATCGACGCTGTATCAAGCAAGGTTCCCAGAAACAGCATCATCAAAACATACAGCAACATGATCGTCCAGAACGACGCTGAATTGCCAGCCAGCAAATCCTGGAGCTGGTTTGGCAATCCTGCAAGGCCCAACATGCGGCTGTAAATTGACGCCGCTGTGATCAAGAAAAGAATGGCCGCTGTGATGTGGCCCGTTTCAAGCAATGCGTCCCAGAAACCTCTGAGCGACATAGACCGACGAATGAGCGCGATGATCAACGCCACCAGCGCCCCCGTTGCGCCCGCTTCTACTGCAGTCATCCAGCCAGTGTAAATTCCGCCCAAAACGATGGTTATTAACCCCAGCGTCGGCAGGGTTTTTGATGCGACTTCGCGGCCAGACATCCATTCGGTGTCGGCAACCACGCGCCCACCAACAAAGCCCGGTGTGTAGCGCCCCATAAACCAGATCGCGCCAACGTAAGCGATTGCCAACAAGATGCCCGGAATGACCCCCGCAAGGAACATGTCGCCCACAGATTGTTCAGACACAAATGAATAAATAATCAGCATCGCAGAAGGCGGAATGATCATGCCCAGAACCGATGAACCCGCAACAACACCAACAGCAAACCGCTTGTTGTAGTCCTGCGCCATCATTTGGGGAACGGAAACTTTGGTAAACACCGAGGCCGAGGCAATTGACGAACCCGTCACGGCTGCAAAGATCGCGTTCGCGCCTATCGTGGCCATACCGATACCGCCTTTGACCTTGCGAAACCGCATGGTCATGACCTCATAAATATCGCGCCCTAATCCCGCCTTGGCAACGATAAGCCCCATAAACGTAAACAGCGGAATGGTGGCAAAACTGTACTCCATCGCGCTGTCACCGACCGCGATTTTTAGCAGGTTAAGCGAAAGCGTGAAGTCACCCCGCATCAGCCAGATTGAAACAACAGACACCATACCAAGCGCAATTGGGATGTAGACGCCAGAATAGATCAGAAAAACAATTGCTATGACCGAGATGAGGCCAATCTCAATTGGGGTCATTGGGTGGGCTCGCTATCGTTTGATGTTGGGGCAAGATCGGGGCGATCCACGGCGGTGATGACTTTGAGAATAAAAATCAAACACGCCAGCGTTGTCCCGATCGAAATAACAAGTTTCACGGGCCACCAAGGCAGCGTGAACAGGCCCGGCACACCAAAGTAATCTTGCGTGTCCCACATGTGCAAAAACTCGGGGAATGTGATGTAGGCAATCAACCCCATAAAAATCGCCGAAACCGCGTTAATGATCCTGCGCATATTTGCGGCAATGCCCGAGCGGCGATTACCCACAAGGTTAAGAAACCCGTCAGAGCGCGTAAGACGATCCACGCGCACCACGTCTGCTAATTGTAAAAAAACAATCAGGACGACGGAAAATTGCACCATTTCGTAGGTGCCTTTTATCGGCGCAGAAAAGACACTGCGTGCGATCACGTCGATGTTAAGAATGGCCACCAACGCCAGCACGACAAGCGTGCCCAAGGCGTTGGAAGCGATTGCAAGCGCGTTGGCGATCGAAGAAATGCAAGCCAGTGCAGATTTTAGCATGGGTTTTCCTCTCCCCGAAATCGCCAGCGTTTTATTCAGCCGTCCAGTCACGAACACTAGTAAAGCCTGCGGCTTTCAATTTGCCGAGATATGTCGCTAGCATTTCTGTGCCCGCTTCGCCCTTGCCATTCAGCGTATCAGCCCATTCCTTGGCAACATTCGGCATGGCATTGGCCCAAGCTGTACGATCCGTTTCAGGAACATCGACGATCGTGCCGCCAGCTTCTGTGTAAGCAGCCTCGGAGGCCGCTGCGCGGTCCATCGCAATACCTGCTACGTGATCGCGGTAATCGATCGCAACCGCCTTGAGAACAGTCTTAACTTCGTCAGGCAATTTCGCCCAATAATCAGCATTCACAGTGATGGTTTTAGAGTTCACAGCGCCAAGATTTGCACGCAACATGTAAGGCGCAACTTCAGCGATTTTAAAGGTCTTCGCTGCTTCTGGCCAAAGCATACCGCAATCAACAAGGCCTGTTTGCAGCATGTTGTAGAAATCGGTCAAACCACCACGCACGCCTGCGGCATCTTTGATGCCCTCAAGATAGCGCAAGTTCAGCCCAGCACCCGCAATTTTCTTACCCTCAAGATCAGCAATCGAAGACACTGCTTGGGTGCAGAACATTTGATAGCTGTCGAGCACGACGCCCGTTGCAAGATAAACTTGGTTCTGTGCGGCAAACTCATTTTGCATCGCAGGATATTCGCGGGCGATTTCATCAACTGCCTTTGCAACTGCGCGCGCATCAGAGGCCACGAAAGGCGTTGAGCCAGAAATACCTTGGCTTGGCAATTTTGATGAATGGAAGATCGTCGTCACGATGCCGATATCACCCAGACCAAGTTGCACGCCTTCCAAAACGCCCTTTGGTTTTACGATGGAACCGCCATAATTTTCTTGCCAGCTCATTTTATAGGCACCGGATTCAGCAAGGCGTTTGTCGACCTCAGGGATAAAGAAGTTGCTGAACTCTTTCACCCAAAGCGCGCGCGCCGGGTAGCCGTCGATCACAACGGCAGAAACGCTTTCTTGTGCGATTGCCGGTAGCGCCATTAAGGTCGCAAGTGCTGCGCCCCAAAGGGTTTGTTTGGTCAAGTTTTTCATGTGTTTTCCTCCCGGAAACATGGGCAGTAGCGCCCAGATTATTAAAATTCAGTTCGTTTTTATCCAATTCACGATCAGATTGGTGCCAGCTGCCGAAAACAATTTGGCAATTGCGCAGTATTTTGATGTTTCAAGACCAACTTGCGTAAGCTGATTTTGGGTTGCGCCGCTGCTGCAATTCACTGTCAAAGTAATGTCAGGAAATGGGACGTCGATCTCTTCTTGCATCAAAACACCACGCCGATCAAATTTACAGTCGGCATCGATCGTGACCTCACCCAAATCGACCCCCAAACGCTCAGCACTTTTGTGGCCGATGACGTTTGTACAGGCGATCAAAGAACTCAGCGCGATCTCTGTCGGAGTTGCACCCAAATTTGTACCACCACGCTCAATCGGCTCGTCAATCACCACGTTTAAATCACGAATGGGGATCTCGCTGCGGGCAGCCGTGGGGCACGCAGCTTGTGTTTTGTACGTCACAATCGTTTTCATCTTAATGGCCATCGCAAAACCTCCTCATGCGTAACTGCAAACTTGATCGAACGAAAAGCGTGGCAACTTCTGAAACAATGCCGTTTCGTCAGCGAAACCAATGTTACACAGAAAGTTAGATCTTAAAGTTGTGCCAGCGAAGAATTCGTCATCAACCACAGCATTTGAAAAGCCAGACATTGCGCCAACATCGAGCCCGAGCGCACGCGCCCCGATCATCAAATACGCCCCTTGCAGCGTTCCATTGCGATAGGCGGTATCGGCAACATAAGCATCGTTGCCGTCAAACAGGTGGCGGCGATCTTCGTGGGGGAACAAAAACGGCAGCTCCTTCCAAAAGTCCAAATCATGGGCAATGATCGCAGTAACTGGCGCGCCCATCATCTTTGGGACATTCATCGGTTTCATGGCCTTGGCCAAGCGTTCTTTACCCTCAGCACTTTTTACAAACACGATGCGCGCTGGCAGCGTGTTCATGCTGGTTGCGCCGCTGATTGTTATTTCGAAAATCTCTTGCAGCGTTGCATCTGTGACGGGCTTATCAGATCAGGCATAGTGCGAACGCGCGCTCCGCAAGATCAGATCAATTGCATCATCAGAAAGACGATCAATACGACCATGAAGGTCACGGTGATCTTGCTGCGCTTGCGCGCGCAACGCCTCTAGTTCATTTCCTGTCGGAGCAATCATTGACTTTATCCTTTTTCGTCGATGATCGGGCTTGCGCAAATGCCAATGCCTTCAATCTCGATTTCAACCGTTTCCCCTGGTTTCAACCACCGTGGATTTGGTTTTTTGGCATGACCAACCCCCGGTGGGGTTCCCATAGCAATTAGATCCCCCGGTGCAAGAGTCGTGTAGCCCGAAACAATTGCGATAATCTTACGAACACCCCAAATCATGTTTGCAGTATCAGAGCTCTGTAGGATTTCATCGCCAACGCGACTTTCAATCTTTAGGCCTGCCGCGCCCTCGGGAACCTCGTCAGGCGTGACAACAAATGGCCCGATCGCGCCCGTGCTGTCAAAATTCTTACCGGGCGTCCATTGATGGGTTTTGCGTTGATATTCCCGCACAGATCCGTCGTTAAAAACGGTGTAGCCAAAAACATGATCCAGCGCGTCTTCCTCAGAAATATGGCGCCCACCTTTGCCAACCACCAACATAAGTTCCGCCTCATAATCCAGTGTTTCTGAACAGGTTGGGCGGATCATCGGCTGCCCCGCAGCCATAATTGATGCCTTTGAACGCATGAATAACGCGGGATAATCGGGAATATCATACCCGCCTTCTTTGATGTGTTCGATGTAATTCAAACCCACACAAATGATTGCGCTTGGCGTGGCAACAGGCAGAGTAGGCGTAATCGACGACACGGGAACGCGCGCACCTTGGTCCAGCTTTGTGCCCAACGCCGCAATCAATTCTGGCCGTGCGATAATATTTTGCAGATCAGGCCCAATTGCAGGATTCAAAGCCGTTACATTTACTGCCCTATCACCATCTACGACGAAAACCGCATCACCCTGCGGCGTTTCCCCAACTAGAAATTTCATGTGTACTTTCCCTTCAAGCTCGCTTGATTTCTGCCGACAATAATGCCAATTGTCAACAAATATCGATTTTTTTGGAGGCCAACATGGTCGCATGGGCAGAGTATAAATTTCAGGCGAAAGTACGCGGTGCAATGGCATTAGAATTGTTTGTCGTTATCAGCACCCCTGCAAATTCAACGGTGCATGTAAAAGAATTTTTGACAGAACACCTTGCTTATCAAGCAGAGATGGAACGCGCGGGTCACTTAGCCTGTGCTGGACCATTATCAGATGAAACAGGCACCCAGATGGAGGGCGCTGGACTTATCATCTATCGCGCAGATAGTTTGCACGACGCCAAAGAGCTCGCTGACGCAGATCCGATGCATAGCTCGGGGGCGCGAACCTACGTTTTACGCCGTTGGTTGGTCAATGAAGGATCAGGCATTCAGGGCCGTACACTCTCAGATGAAGAAACAACACTGAGCTAAGGTAAACCTAACCGTATTCTGATCAAAGGACACCCGATATGAAGCATATGAAAGATGTTTACGGGAAGGAAACTTCTGCCACGCATGGATCATATCTAACGCTGCGCAAAATGATCCTGTCAGGTGAACTCCCGCCTGGTCAGAAACTGAAAATCGAACAATTGCGCGGGCTTTTGAACACAGGTGCCAGTCCCGTGCGAGAGGCTTTAAGCTTATTAACATCCGACATGTTAGTCGAGCGCATTGATCAACGCGGATTTCGCGCAGCACCCGTCGGGAAAGCCAACTTCGAAGAGATTTTGCTGCTGCGCTGCTCGCTAGAAGAAACAGCCCTTCAAGCCTCCATCACCAATGCAGATGCGCTTTGGGAAGAACGGATTGTCCTGTGCCACCATCACATGAAAAAGGCAATGAAAGCAGGAACCGCCAACTTTGAAGATACCCATAAAAACTTCCATATGGCCCTGTTGAGCAATTCAAAACTTCCGGTGCTAGAACGCTATTGCTCCCAGCTCTACGACCTCAACATCCGCTACCGTAACCTCGCGGCGGATGGCCCACGTTACCAGGAACGGTCTATACAAACAGAGCACCAAAATATTCTCGACGCAGCACTGGATCGGGACGCAATAAGGGCAACGGTTTTTTTGATAGATCACTACCGAAAAACAGGCGAATATTTGGGTCGGCAAATCAAAAACTAAGAATGCTCGAGCGGTTTGAAAATAGGCAAAACTCCACCCGCTATCCCGTTCAACACCTTGGAAAACGAACGTGTCGCAACAGACGGAACCTCCTCTGCTCGGCTCATAACCCCCACCGCACCAAGGGTTGGGGCCATGTCAATCTGCAGACAAACCAGCCGCCCCTTCGCAATATCCTGCGCCACTACGCCCTTGCTTATGATCCAAACAGTGTTCGGATCTGCCATCGTGACAGACCGCCCAAATGCTGGTGACGCCGTTTCAATTCGGTTCTGAAACAGCGGCACCCCTTGGGAAATCAACAGTCGTGCAATCAAAGGGCGGATCGCAGAATCCTTGGGCGGATACAGAACCCGAAATCCTTCGAGTTGGGCAAAATCAACGATGTCTGCGGCGGCGCTTTCGGGATTGGCAACGACCACAACTTCTTCGGAATAAAGTTGCTGAAAGCTCAAACCAACCATTGTGTCTGGCTTGCCCAATCGCCCAATCACCAAATCAAGGCGGGCACTTCTGAGGCGCGCCGTCAGATCGCTGTGAGGGCCTTCATAAATCTCAACTAAAGTGCCAGGACTTTCCCCAGCAAAGGCAAGCACGGCACGGGGCAAAAGCGAAGACGCGACGCTCGGCAATGCGCCCACCTTCAACTGCCCTGCCCCGCAATTCGCGGCCTTGATACTGCGCAACCCGTGGCGCAACGCGGCGGTGCATTGCTCTGCAAATTGCAGAAAAACTTCGCCCTCTGGGGTCAACGAAACACCCGCACGGCTGCGTTCCATCACGCTCACCCCCAAGATCTCCTCCAGCTCTTTCAGGGTCTTTGAAATCGCGGGCTGCGTTAGGCTCAATTGTTCCGCCGCAATCTTAAAACTGCTGGCCCGCGCGATGGCGCTAAAGGCATCTAGGTGCCGAAATTTAATGCGTCGATCCATATTCATTCCATTTTTAGCAACTAAAATACTCAATACATTACTTTTATTACCCATAAAAATATGCGAAACACAATCATCAATATCCAGGAGCCTGTCATGAAAACCCAAGTTGCAATCATCGGTGGTGGACCCTCGGGCCTCTTGCTTGCGCAGCTTTTACACACGCGCGGGATCGACAGTGTCGTGCTGGAACGCAAAACCAAAGATTACGTGCTTGGCCGCATTCGCGCTGGCGTTTTGGAACAAGGACTGGTCAGCCTGATGGACGAAGCGGGCTGCGCTGATCGCCTTCACGCCGAGGGCATCCCCCATGACGGCACTCAGATTTCCTATGGGAATGAGATGTTTCGCGTCAATTTCAAAGAACACACAGACAAGCCAGTTATTGTGTACGGGCAAACCGAGGTAACGCGCGATCTGTATGCAGCCCGTGAAGAAGCTGGCGGCACAATTAAATTTAATGTGGAAGAAGTTGTAATTCACGGCGCCGACACCGACACCCCGCATGTTTCCTATTCGATTGGTGGAAAAGCAAACCGACTTGATTGTGATTTCGTCGCGGGTTGTGACGGGTTCCACGGAGTCAGCCGCCAAACGATCCCGCTGGATGTGCGCAAAGAATACGAAAAGGTTTATCCTTTTGGCTGGCTCGGCATCTTGTCAGAAACGCCACCAGTAAATCATGAACTGATCTACGCAAACTCGCCACGCGGGTTTGCGCTTTGCTCAATGCGCAATGAAAACCTCAGCCGCTATTACATCCAATGCTCGCTCAGCGACAAACCAGAAGACTGGACAGACGAAGCCTTCTGGCAAGAACTCAAGCGCCGCATTCCCGCCGATCAAGCCGCCAAAATCGTCACTGGCCCCAGCATCGAAAAATCTATCGCACCGCTCCGTTCGTTTGTGACCGAGCCGATGCGCTGGGGTAAATTATTCCTGTGCGGCGACGCTGCCCATATCGTGCCCCCAACAGGTGCCAAGGGGCTCAACACCGCCGCCTCGGATGTGAATTATCTTTATAACGGGCTGCGCGATTTCTATGAAAACAACAGCACCGATGGCCTCGACAGCTACTCCGAAAAAGCACTGGCCCGCGTTTGGAAAGCCGAACGCTTCAGCTGGTGGTTTTCTTCGCTGATGCACACCTACCCTGATCAATCAGAATTCGACCTCAAAATGCAGGTCGCGGAAATCGAATTCCTCCGCTCTAACAAGGCTGCGCAACAGGCGATGGCCGAAAATTATGTCGGATTGCCCTACTGATGCAGGCCCCATTTTCAAAGGAATACACAAATGTCTAACCGTTTTGAAAAAGGCATGGCCACGCGGCGTTCCGTTCTTGGCGATACCCATGTCGACAAGGCCGAAGCAAACAAATCATCCTTTGATGAACCCTTCCAAACCATGATCACTGAAGGGGCTTGGGGCACGCTTTGGTCTGACGACACGATCAGCAAACGCGAACGCTCCATGCTGACGCTGTCCCTACTTGCCGCGACTGGAAATTTCGAAGAAATCCCCATGCACATTCGCGCAACCGCCAACACAGGCGCCAGCCCCCAAGACGTGCTACAGGCTTTTATGCACGTCGCGGTTTATGCGGGGGTTCCCAAAGCCAACCATGCGATTAAACTGGCCAAACAAACCTTTGCCGAAATGGGAGTCTCCGTATGAGCAGCCACAACACGCCACCAAAATCTGGCGGTTTCATTCCGCGCGACCGTGTTTGGCAGCCCGACGCCTTAACGCCGCCCTATAAAACCAGCGTCAAACGCAGCCCACAATCCGCGCTCCTGTCCTTTCCATCCACCCTTAGCGAAGAAACCTCGCCTGTTTTTGGCCACAACCTGATCGGTGATCTGGATAACGATCTGATCCACAATTACGCCCAATCAGGCCAAAGCGCGATTGGCCCACGCATCATCGTGCATGGCCGTGTCTTGGATGAAAATGGACGCGGTGTTCCCGGTGCCTTGCTTGAGTTTTGGCAGGCGAACGCAGGTGGCCGTTATCGTCACAAAAAAGAAAGCTATTTGGCCGCGCTTGATCCCAATTTTGGCGGCTGCGGGCGCACAATCACTGGTGAAGATGGATCCTATGAGCTTCGCACTATTCAACCCGGGCCCTACCCTTGGCCCAACGGCATGAACGATTGGCGCCCTGCCCACATCCACTTTTCGATCTTTGGTCACGGCTTTGCGCAACGCCTCATCACCCAGATGTATTTCGAAGGCGATCCCCACATCAAACTCTGCCCCATTGTCGGCATCCTCAAAACCCAAGAGGCCATCGACGCGCTAACTGCTCCGCTCGATATGAACCGAACAGTGCCGATGGACAGCCGCGCCTATAAGTTTGATTTGGTGATCCGTGGGCGCCGCCAAACTTACTTTGAAAACCGTGCGGAGGGTCTTTGACCATGGTACAAAAACTTGATTATTTACGCGAAAGCCCCAGCCAAACCGCGGGCCCCTACGTGCATATCGGTTGCACACCTAATTTTGCAGGCATCGACATTTACGGTGGTGATCTCGGGACATCCATGAAAACGGGGCCTGTTCAGGGCACTGAAATCACGCTCAAAGGCACGGTTTTTGACGGAACTGGCACGCCGCTGCGCGATGCGATGATCGAAATCTGGCAACCCGATGCGGCTGGCCTGTTTCCATCCCTGAATGAAACACGCGGCACGCCTGATCCAAACTTTACGGGTTGGGGTCGCTCCGCTGGTGACATGGACACGGGCAAATTTACCTTTGAAACCGTGAAGCCAGGTGCCGTTCCCTTCCCCGATGGCCGCATGCAAGCCCCCCACATTACCACGTGGATCGTTGCGCGCGGGATCAACATTGGCCTGCACACACGCATCTATTTTGACGATGAACCAGACGCCAATGCAATCGACCCAATCCTAACGCGGCTTGAACATCAAAACCGCATCCCTACCTTGCTGGCCAAAAAACAAACCGATGGCGCCTATCGTTTTGACATTCATCTGCAAGGCCCGCACGAGACAATTTTCTTTGATATTTGAGGTATCCATGACCAATCCCTGCATCTTGTGCGTCGCCATCACTGGATCCGTGCCCTCAAAGGCCGATAATCCAGCGGTGCCAATCACAATCTCCGAACAAATCGAAAGCACACAAGAAGCGTTTGAAGCGGGCGCCAGTATCGCCCATTGCCACGTGCGCGATGATGACGGCAAACCAACACCAGACCCAGAACGCTACGGTCGGCTCAAGGAAGGGCTGGAAAAACATTGCCCCGGCATGATCATCCAGCTTTCAACGGGGGGGCGATCGGGTGCTGGGCGGGATCGTGGAGGCATGTTGTCGTTGAAACCTGACATGGCGTCGTTGGCCGTTGGATCGAACAACTTTCCCACCCGTGTTTATGAAAACAGCCCTGATCTGGTTGATTGGTTGTCATCCGAAATGCTGGCCTATGATGTGAAACCCGAAATCGAAGCCTTCGACCTTGGCCACATCGTTCACGCCGCGCGTATGGCTGATGATGGCCGTCTAAAAGGCCCGCTTTACGTGCAATTTGTGATGGGTGTTAAAAACTCCATGCCAGCCGATGAACCCATTTTGGATTTCTACATCGAAACCCTAAAACGCCTCACGCCAGAAGCGCAGTGGTGCGCCGCAGGGATCGGTGCTGCACAGCTAACCCTCAACGAATGGGCCATCGCAAAGGGCGGGCATACCCGCGCGGGCTTAGAAGACAACGTGCGCTTGAACCGCGAAACATTGGCACCGTCCAATGCGGCCCTGATCAAACGCGCTGTCGACCTGTGCGAAAAATACGAACGCCCCGTTGCCACATGGCAGCAGGCGCGCGAAATACTCGGTTTACGAAAGGCATCAGTATGACCAAAGTTTACACCTCCGCGACTGAGGCTCTTGATGGGCTTTTGTTTGACGGAATGCTGATCGCGGCGGGCGGGTTTGGCCTTTGCGGTATCCCTGAAAACCTGATTTCTGCGATCAAGGATGCGGGCA
>Ga0233426_10002191_pt1 | contig 16726 bp, 16 predicted proteins | sample SI_118_April2016_6_FD_179875 | JGI IMG/M metagenome (GOLD analysis project Ga0233426, IMG submission 179875) | Seawater microbial communities from Saanich Inlet, British Columbia, Canada - SI_118_April2016_10_MG | ecosystem: Environmental > Aquatic > Marine > Inlet | place: Canada: British...
CTGCGGCATTTTCTTGGGTGCAGATGACAGACATATGGGTAGCACCCTCAGCCTGCGCCCAGAACGCCGCACGACGCATCATCCATTTGCCGACACCCATGCCGCGCTGATGGGGTAAAATTTCAAGTGCATGCACCATCGCGATCCTATTGTGTATCGCAACATATCCCGTGCCTGAGGGTTGTTCGTTCCATCGGCCTAACAAGCCTGTCTTGACGCAATCAGAGCGGTCCATGACGTCGACGCGCTTGTCATCAATTCCTCCCGTGGCCCAGATATCGCGCATGATTTGCAGAGGTTCCCAAATCGTGAACGCAGTCACGCGCGGGATTGCGACGTCCGTAAGGTGTGTGATCGGGCAGATATAAAAGTTAACGGGATCTTTGATCGCATATCCGTTGGCCGCAAGCAAAGTGTCCAATTCCGCTTCGCCCTCACGCACCATGAACAAGCTTGGTTGACCGAGGTTTTGCATCGCGGATTCAGCGCTTCTCAAGTCATCCCTGTCAAAAATATCCTCTGCGGTTGTCGCCGACACACGTTGCCCACCGCCTTGCCCATCACGTATTGTCCAAGGTCCAACACGCGTTTCGCTCGCAGCGGGCCACGTGCGCGCGCAAACCTCATAGAGGGTATCTATGGTAGGCAAATCACTCAAATTGCCATCTCCGCTGCGAGGCGTGTAATCGCCACCTCAATCTGCGCAGTGTCTTGACCCCGGATCACGATGTTTGAGCCATACTTACCGTCCTTTTGAAATGGATATGATCCGATGGACAGCTCAGGGTAGTCGTTCGCCAATTGCCCTAAAGGTCCCGCAATATCGCCCTCACCACGATCGACGCGTAAGGTCTTGCTCAGTAAAGGCGCACCGCCCGTCAAGGTTGGCAAGACAGAGGCGATCATCGCTTTGAACACAGACGGCACCCCAGCCATCACATGCACATTGCCTAGGATAAAACCTGGCGCGACAGAGACAGGGTTGTCGATCAGCACTGCCCCTTCGGGAATACGCGCCATGCGCAAACGGGCCTCATTCAGCTCTGATCCTTGGCGTTCATAATGCGCCGCAAGCAATGCGCGTGCATCGTCGCGCACATCAATCGAAGCGCCAAACGCCTGAGCAATGCAATCTGCTGTGATATCATCATGTGTCGGGCCAATGCCGCCACTCGTGAACACATGATCAAACGCGTCTGATAGGGCCTGTACCGCCGCAATGATCGCAGGCGCGTCGTCACTGACAACGCGCACTTCGCGCAGATCGATACCGTGCTCTGTCAATTCCTTCGCCAGATAGTTCGTATTGGAATCAAGCGTGCGACCAGAAAGGATTTCATCACCGATTACCAACATGGCGGCTGTGGGGTTAGACATTTAGGGCTCTCCTTGATGGGCGTTTCGCACTCGTATAGGCGTTGCATCATGCGCTTTCAAACTGATCTGGTCCCCGCCCGCCTCATTCGCCGCTACAAACGCTTTCTCGCCGATGCGCGGCTGGAGGATGGACGCGAAATCACGGCCCATTGCGCCAACCCCGGTTCGATGATGGGGCTGGCTGACGAGGATATGAAGATCTGGTTAGAACCAAATGACGATCCGAAGAAAAAGCTAAAATATGGCTGGCGCTTGGTCGATCACGAGAATGGGCATTTCACGGGGGTTGATACCTCTGTTCCTAATCGTGCGCTTAAGGCGGCGTTGGAGGCGCGCGAAGTTGAAGGGCTTGATGGCTATGATGTGGTTCGGCCAGAGGTGAAATATGGAGAAAACAGCCGCATTGATTTCCTTTTGCAAGGCGGTGGGCCGGACACGTATGTTGAGGTGAAAAGTGTGACCCTGTGCCGTAAGGCAGGTCTCGCAGAGTTCCCCGATAGCGTGACGAAACGCGGCACGAAGCATTTGGCAGAGCTTTCGGCGATGGTGGCAGAGGGACACCGTGCGGTGATGCTTTATTTGGTACAGCGGACGGATTGTACTGAGATGACTTTGGCGAGCGATATTGACCCGACCTACGCGCAGGCCTTTGCGGATGCACGGCGCGCTGGCGTCGAAACGATTTGTTTGGGCGCCAAAATATCGCCAGAAGGCGTTTGGATAGGCAAACCAATCAGCCTTGATGTTGCTCTTTTTGACTGAGACCGTTCAAGTTTAAATTCTGACATTTTTATTCATGTGGGTTGCTTGCTGAACACGAAAGCCGCAGGCTTTGGACAGGATCATCCATTTTACGCACTCATCAGCAAAAAAAGGCCTTTGATATAAATGTCTCAGCAATAAAAGCATCGTCATCAGCAAATTCTGCTTCAAAATTATTCTCAGCAATAGCGCTAACGGCTGCCACGCTTCTTGTGATCCCTACGATTTCGCAAGCCGAACTGATACGGATCGAAGCCATAGGAAAAGCAAGTTTTGTGAACGAAGCGTTGGGAAACTCCTTCACTTTAGGCGAAACTGGTTTGATGATCCTAACCTACGATACCGATGCTATCGATACGGATCCCTCGCCAAAAGTTGGAAAATATGCCAAAAATGCTATCAAATTCTTCCAGATTTTGGATGCCAATTACAACTCCTACTTCACTTACACGACCGCCCCGGGTGGAACGATCACAGTCACCGACGGTGGCGCGACAGGTGATGGTTTTATTCTGAACAGTTTTTCTGGCGTACGTTCGAACCAAGATCCGAATGATGGGATTATCGGTCCACAAAAAAATGGCCTCCCTCTTCTAAAGGGCTCTTTCGTGATGCAAAAATCTCTTAAAAATGCGTTTTCCACGGATCAGCTTCCAACATATTGGGACGATTCAAATGATTTATGGTCCAAACAAGCTCCCCCCAGCTTTAGTCTCCAATATTGTAGCAGTTGCGGCGATGGGAATGGGTTTGGCCGTGCGGTCACATTCACGATTACTGACGGAGACGACTTTGTATTGACCGACACCCTTCTTTCGTTTTCTGCTAACGGCAATCGTTTGATCGCAAACGGGGTTATCGATGGCACAACCTTGGATGCCTACGCACGAGCGATGAGAGACACGCCAAGCGCAGATAGCATCGTGTTAAAAAATGTGGGTGGATCCGCTGATGACGATGCCAATTTAGTCTTGAGTCACAAAATTCATAAAGCCGGTATGAAAACCCATGTCCCAGCTGATGGCTTGATTGCGTCTGGCGGCGTTGATCTGTTCCTCGCGGGGACGGATCGCTCGCTTGAGAAAGGCGCATGTGTCGGAGTTCACAGTTGGAAAGGCAACGGCGTTGAGGGCGCAAGTTTACCGCGTAATAGCTCAGAGCATGATAAGTATCTCGCCTACTTTAAATCCACCGGGATTCAGGAGGCGCTATACTGGTTCACCCTTCAAGCTGCGCCAGCCAATGGCATGCATTACATGACCCAAGCGGAAATCGACAAATATGGAGTTACAACTTCACCAGCGCCAGTGATGGGAACGCAAGCCGCTTGCGATAAACACCCGTGAAAAAGGCGCTCGTTTGACGCTCTTTTCGAACGCGCGCACTTGGGGATTGGATTACAAAGCGTGCATGATCAAAAGGCAAGGTATTCAACCCTAGAACCCCGCCTCATTCCCACGTACATAGGCCTCAAGCAAAGCACTTGGAGGAGCATCGCCATGATCGGATCTAAAGGCCGCATGACCAAAGAAGGTATTCGCATCTACGAGGACGCGGATTTCGCGGGCATGGCAACAGCTGGAAAATTGGCGGCTGAAATTCTTGATGATGTGGCGGAATTGGTGACGGTTGGTCAGACGACAGCTGTGCTTGATAAATTCATTGAAGATCGGGTGACGGCGGCCGGTGCGACCTCTGCCACGATTGGCTACAAGGGATACAAACACGCGAGCTGTATTTCTATTAACCACGTCGTGTGCCACGGTATCCCCGGTGATAAAAAGTTGAAAGATGGCGATATCGTCAACATTGATGTGACCGTGATTGTGGATGGTTGGTTCGGTGACACGTCGCGCATGTATGTGGCGGGCAAGCTGTCGCGCAAGACGGAGCGGTTGTTGCAAGTGACGCATGACGCGTTATTCAAAGGCATCGAAGCCGTAAAACCGGGCAACACGTTTGGCGACATTGGCGCGGCGATCCAGACCTATGTCGAGGGTCATCGGATGTCTGTTGTGCGCGATTTTTGCGGGCATGGTTTGGGCCGCGTGTTCCACGCCCCGCCTAATGTTTTGCACTACGGCAAGCCCAGCACGGGTGCTGTGCTAGAGCCCGGCATGTTCTTTACGATTGAACCGATGGTTAATTTGGGACGACCCGAAACGAAGGTTCTGGCCGATGATTGGACCGCCGTGACGCGGGATAAATCTTTGTCCGCGCAGTTTGAACATTCGGTCGGGGTGACAGAGACAGGGTGCGAGATATTTACGCTGTCACCTACGGGGAAATATCATCCGACGTATGAGGTTTGAATAAAAGCGCCGGCTAAACCCGTCACTCGAAAACGTGCGAAAGGTTTTGGGGGTTTGCGCAAGCCTTGATTCATACCTTAAAAAATTTGAAACCATCTGTTTGGCTACGTTGGAAACAAACTGTTTCCAAAAATGAACACGATGCCACCCCAATCATGTCTGATTTCCAGAACAGTCTCCAGCTCGAGTTAAAAGCTTGGAATGTCTGGAATATCAATGTTGAGTACAACGCAAATCGTCGAACGAATGAACCTCAAACGGTCTAATACAGACCTTGGGTTGATATATGACATATGGGCTGACGGTCTGGACATTGAGGCTGCGATCCGCTCCTCAGATCAAATCGCAATTAGAAAAGCAGTGGCGGCGCTGGATCGGGTTGCAGACATGCTGAAACACAGCGTGACCAACCCCAAGGGTGCAACACATCGCACTTTGCCAGAGATCACGCCAAGCACCCGTATCCGCAAAATTCCTGAACGCTTCTGGCTTGAAATTGTCGATGAATCTGCATTGGATGTACGCCATGCTGACCGTGCGGTTGTGTTTGTGGAATTCAGCCCAATTCAGTTGAAATTGGGGGTCCGGTTGCAATCCAGCGCCGACATTGGTGACGCCGATGAAGTATCTCAGTTTGAATTTCTAGAGACGTTGGATATCGAGGACTTCTCAAATTGGAACGTCGAACAAACCAGACCGCCAGCCGATGGTCGCGCCTGCTCGAACAACTTAAATGCATGGCTTTCAGGACGTGCCAATGCAAAACAAAAAGATGATTTTTTTCCGACTGTTAGCAAGATCTATACCCTCGACCAACGTTCACTTGAGAATCTGGTCGAAGGCGTAGAACAGGCATCCGCCTTGTGTGAAAAGATCAATGCCAAAGTCCAACCTGTCTCTCAGACAATTCTACAAGATCACGGTTCCGCATTCATGGCGTAAAGACCGTCTGCACTTGAGGATCGGGAAATATCCCATGTCAAAGGGCGGCGAGATCACACTTTCCACGCTAAATTCGTTTTTCAAGGACGCGTGCTTGCTTTGAGAATGGCCACTAAATACCATTGATCTTACAAGCCTGCCGGAGAGGCAGGCAGCGGCAGGCAAGTTAAATGGCACTAATCGTAGTTACCGTCAGCGGGACAACCGTCGTCGTTGGTGACAATGACGTTGTTTTGATCGACATCCCCGGGGGTGGCGAAGTAACTATTGTTGCCGAACCTGGTGGCGATGTCGAAAAGGTGAATATCAAGTTTGTCGGGGACTCAGAAGCCGACACTCTTAACGTTGATCTATCGACCTTCAGCGCAGACGATCTTCAAATCACCATCAAGAACTACGACCCGACAGACACCATCAATCTGGAGGGCGCGTTCAACCAATATGTTGATCCCGATAATGTCGACGAGTTTCAATTTGAATACTTTGGCGTTGGGGGCACGTCTTATTCTGGCTACGTAGAAGCCAAAGACGGTGGCGAAAAAGATTTTACCGCCGACCCGTCACCGATTGTAATTTGCTTTGTCAAAGGTACAGAAATCGAAACCGCCAATGGCATTAAAACCATTGAGACCCTTCAAATTGGTGATCTGGTGCGAACATCGGATGCTGGGCTGATCCCGGTTTTGTGGCTAGGTCAGTCTGATATCGGAGGGTTGGATTTACGCCGCTGGTCGAATTTGCGGCCCGTGCGCATAAAGGCAAACGCATTTGGCCAAGGCGCGCCATACAAGGACGTTGTATTATCTCCCAATCATCGCATCTTGGTTTCAGGCGCGCGCGCCGAACTGCTTTTTGGCGAGTCCGAAGTCCTTGTTCCGGTAAAGTCGTTGGTTGACGGCGTCACTATCTTAAACGAATTTCCTTATTCTGGCGTGTCTTATTTTCACTTGCTTCTGGAGGGCCATCATATCGTTGAGACCTCTGGCCTTTTGTCAGAAAGCCTATTTCTAGGCGATCAATCGCTTTTGGCTGTGTCCGAGCAAGCTCAAGAAGATCTGATCGCGACGCTCACAAAAGCCGATTGGCGCAAGCAGGAAAAAGTGACCGCAGTTAGGCCATTTGTGAAAGCAAAGCTTGCCCGGTGTTTGGCCGCTTAGAACGCTGGTTCTACATCTTCGTTTCGTGCAGCACTGCAATAAGATCAGGCCGAGAGCCCCGTAGACCCCATCGCCAAGAACTTGTCGCGACGCGCTTTGATCAACGCGGCTGCGTCCATGCCTTGCAGGTCGTCGAGCATTCCGCCGATTGTATCGCTGACAGATGCCATCGCTGCGGCACGATCACGATGCGCCCCGCCTAAGGGTTCGTCAACGATGCGATCTACCACGCCAAGTTTTTGCAAATCTTGCGCAGTCAGGCGCAATGCCTCTGCCGCTTCGCGCATTTTATCGGAATCTTTCCACAGAATTGACGCGCAACCTTCGGGCGAAATCACGGAATACACCGAATGCTCGAGCATCGCCAATTTGTTGCCTGTTGCGAACGCGACTGCCCCACCAGAACCACCTTCACCGATGATCACGCTCACCAGTGGCACACCGATCTGCAAACACATCTCTGTCGAGCGCGCGATGGCCTCGGATTGCCCGCGCTCTTCTGCGCCTTTGCCCGGGTAGGCGCCAGGCGTGTCAACCAAGGTCACAACAGGCAGGTTAAAGCGGCTTGCCATTTCCATGAGGCGGATCGCTTTGCGATATCCCTCAGGGCGCGCCATGCCAAAGTTACGCTCAATGCGCGTGGCAGTATCGTTACCCTTGTCTTGGCCAATGACCATGACGGGACGATCTTTGAAACGTGCGAGGCCGCCCATAACGGCATGATCATCAGAAAATCCACGATCGCCTGCAAGGGGCGTGTAGCCTGTGAAAATGTTCTCGATGTAGTCGCTGCAATGGGGACGTTCTGGGTGACGCGCAACTTGGCATTTGCGCCAAGGGGTCAGCTCACCATACAGATCCACCAGCATGTCGGCGGCTTTTTGATCCAGCGCTGCGGCTTCGTCTTCAACATCGGTTTCCTCGTTGGCACGCGCCATCGCGCGCAGCTCTTCAGCTTTGCCTTCAATTTCAGCGAGGGGTTTTTCGAAATCGAGATAGTTCATTGTGCGCTCACATAACTGGAAACTTGCCATCTATATGGCGCGCCACAGCCCCAGATGCAATGCTAGGCCACACCCAAGACAACGGGATATAAGGATGCCACCAGCAAAAGCGCCATGGTCCAGTTGAATGCACGCAAACGCGCACGACTGGTCAGGAAACGCGCCATTTGTTGTCCCAAAACCGTCCAAGACGAAACGCTCGGCAAGTTCACGATACCAAAGATCAGAGCAACAAGCAGAACTGCCGCAAAATTTTGATCCGCTGTGTAGGCAGAGATCGCAGTGAGTGCCATGGTCCATGCTTTGGGGTTCACCCACTGGAACAACGCAGCTTGGATGAATGTGAAAGGCGTACTTTCACTAGTGATTTTGCTTTTGGGGGGTGCCGCGTTTGCGATTTTCCACGCCAGCCAAAGCAGATAAATCACGCTGACGACTTTTAGTACAAGGTGCAGGACCGGGTAGATTTCGAAAACCTGTACCAATCCAGCGCCGACCAAAACGATCATCACCGAAAAACCAATACTGACCCCAGACATATGCGGAATTGTTCTGCGGAACCCGAAATTTGCGCCAGATGCCATGAGCATGAGGTTGTTCGGTCCCGGCGTAATCGAGGACACAAATGCAAACAGGACAAGCGCAAAGAGAAGGTCATAAGTCATGCCCTATCGCTACTTTAGATTTCCACGCGCGCAAACCGTTTTATTGTACCAACCATTTTGCATGTGCGCTCAGTGGCCCTCGGAATGCCCAACCGCGATAAGCTACTTTTTCGGTCAACGCGATTTCTTTGAAACGTGTGAAGAACATGGGCAACGCGACCTCTGCAATCATGCAACGAGACGCCCACGCGCCCGCGCAAAAATGTGGTCCTGCCCCAAAAGAAATGGCCTTGGTCGTATCGCGTGTAATGTCGAACTTTTCGGGGCTCTTGAAAATGTCTTCGTCGCGATTTCCAGACCCGAACATCAAAAACGCGCGGTCGTCGGGTTCGAATGTCACGTTATCGAGCGCATAGCGCTGCGCGATGCGGCGCGGGGACATACCAATCGGGGACATCCAACGTGCGTATTCCTCGAACACGGCCAGCCAAGCGACCTCGCCTTTGGTTGCCATTTCCAATTGTTCGGGATGATCTAATAGCGTCGCAATCGTGCCTGCAATCGCATCACGGGGTTCGTTCTGGCCACCTGAAATTGCCAGCTTGATGTTAGCGCGGATCTGTTTGTCAGGCATGCCCGCTTTCATCGAAACAGACAGTAATGACATATCTGGCGCGGCTTGTAGCACAGGAACTTGTGCATCAATGTGCGCATCAATCGAGGCGGTACAATTGTTGCAGTTGGCCTCAATCGCGGGGTCGCTGGCATGATTGGCGATCCCATCGATCATACCTTGGCTCACGCGGTCCATTTCTGCGAAATGCATGTTGGTTAGGCCCGTGATCGCCTTTAGCGCCTCGGCAGAAACGGGCATGGCGTAGTCGCGCACCAAATCACCCTTGCCTTGCTTTTCAAGACGGTCCAGAATTTCTGTCGTCGCTGCCTCAAATTGAGATTTCCAAACATCGCGTACAGTGCGCGGGGACACGGTGGGAAAGATCGCCTTGCGTTCGGCCAAATGGGGCGCGCCATCTTTGCGCATCATGTTTTCACCCATCAGCGTCGTCATCAAACCGCCCGGCTGTACCGAACTGAACACATCAATGCGCTTTTCTTCGCGAAAGATATCATCGCGTTTCGTCAGCAATGTCGCGTTTAATTCAGGGACATAAGCGACAGGAAAATCACGGCGCATAGCGGCGAGATCGGGATAGGGATCTTCCCAGAATTTGGCGGGATCAATGTGATAGATTGGGGCGTTGGACATAGGTCATGCTGCGGCGTGGGCCTTGCTTGGTCAAGCCATTGCTTTGGGCAATTCTTCAGCAAGCAGATCAAACACCAACCGAATTTTGCGCGACGTGTGCAATTCGCGATGCGTGACCAGCCATGTGGGGAAACTAATCGGAGCACTGTCAGGCAACAGCGTTACCAATTCGGGCGAGGCGCGCGCTACATCGACCGACATCGGGGCAATTCCGAACCCTTGCTTTACCAATTCCCATGCGACCAAACTGTTGCCGGACACCACTTTGAAATGGCTCTCTCTTAGCTCAACTCCGAGCTCTCGAAGATGACCGATCATCATCTCGGGGCTTCCAAATCCTACGAAATCATGGTCCTGTAAATCCGCAATTGTGCGCGGATGGACCCGTTTTGTCAGATAGGATTTAGCTGCGTAAAATCGCCCCGTGGATTCATGCACAAGTCTCGCGATCAAATCAGATTGTGTTGGGCGCACATTGCGCACGGCCACGTCGGCTTCGCGCTGGATAAGATCGCTGACCGTATTGCTGGCCACAACATCGATGTCGATATTTGGCGCAATGCTGCGCAATTTTTGCAAGATTGGGGGCAAAAGGTAGGCGGCGAAAAGTTCAGATGCGGCGATGCGCACAAGACCTTCCACCGCTTGGGATTGGCCAGAAGCAACCATAGAAATATGCCCGGCCGCATCTGCCATCGCACGCACGTGTTCGGCCAAATCAATGCCCGTCTGTGTGATCTTGAGCGAACGGCCCGCGCGTTCAAACAACGTGACACCGAGTTCCAGTTCAAGCGCCGTAATCTGGCGACCGATTGTGGGTTGGGTTTGTTGCAAAACAACAGCGGTAGCGGAAAGCGAGCCTGCTTCAACAACAGCAAGAAACGCGCGTGCGTGGTTCCAGTCAAAGGATATTGCCTGCCAATTCATACATTAATGCATAACACAAAGACGCATTTCAGCAATTCCATAGTGGTGCATGCATGAATTATGAATGATCCAAAGGAGAACGTCATGCATAGCCAAGCCAAGTTCTGGGACAACATCGCAGAGAAATACGCGAACGACGCAATCAGAGATATGGACGCCTATACCTACACGCTGGAGCGCACGCGCAGTTATCTAAAACCTGAAGACGCGGTTTTAGAGATAGGATGCGGCACAGGATCGACGGCGCTTTTGCTTGCAGACAGTACCGGCACCTACCACGGCACTGATATTTCCAGCGCCATGGTCGCGATTGCACGGCGCAAAGTTGCTGAAACGAGCCTGCCAAATTTGAGCTTTGAGCAACATCCCGCACTTGAGGGGGTTTTTGCACATGATGATCTTGATGCCGTCCTCGCGCTAAACTTGCTGCACCTTGTGCCTGACGTGCCCGCCACTTTGACGGCGGCACATGGCGCGTTGAAAAAAGGCGGTTTGTTGATAACGAAGACGCCTTGCTTGGCATCGGCAAGTTTCAAGATCAAGTTGATGCTAAAGCTGATCCCACTTGCACAATTCTTTGGCAAAGCACCGTTTGTGCAAAGCTTTTCAGTGGCGGCCTATGATAGAATGATCGAAGCCGCAGGATTTGAAATTGTGGAAAGCGGCAATCATCCTGTCGATCCGCCCGCACGCTACGTTGTCGCGCGCAAAATCTAGCGCAGGGATTTTGCGGCAGCACGCAGCAATGCCCGTGCGTAGATCTTGTGGAATCCAAGCAGCGCGCGAAAGGTGAACCCCATCTTCGCGCGTCCTTGGCCGTCGCGCGCCATCGGAAGGATCGCGCTTCCAAAATATAGATGCGTTTTGTCGCCATCGCATTTACGCATAAGCCACGTGCGAATTGGGCCAGTCCCGACCGCAAGCAAGAGTTGGTCCGTGTTTCGCTCTTCAACGTGCCACGCGGCAAGACGATCAGCTGTACCAGTTGCAAGATTAGCAATGTCGCGTTGCGTAGACGGCTTGCCGATCGTAGCGCTAAGGATTTTGCGTTCGATGCGGAAAAGCCAAGTATCAAAGAACACATTTACGAATTGCTCTAGGGAAACATCACCACTGACCGTTGTCATGTAGCAATCAGTGTACGCGCCGTCCTGTGCTAGGTATTTCCCCAACAAAGCATTGGCGGGCAAGGCAATGGATATGACACTGGGCATGCGAAAACTCCAATTCCTGACGATACATACGCCACCGTATGCTCAATCACTGTCATGCGTCAATCCAAACCCCGAAACCTGCGACATTCGGCCCAAACGAAAAGCGCCGCTAGAAATCAATCTAGCGGCGCTTTTGCAAAATACATGTTAGGCGTTTTAGCCAAGAACGCGTGTCAAAGCCTGATCAACTGCATCTGTGATATGGTCAATGTCATCCGCTTTCGCGATCAACGCAGGCGAGAAGCAAAGCGTGTTGTTCTTGCCGGGGATAGACCGGTTCGTTGCACCGATGATGACACCCTGCGCCATACAATCCGCAACAACCGCGCCGACCATTTTTTCGTCTAGCGCATCTTTGGTACCGCGATCCGAAACCAGCTCTGCACCGATGAACAGGCCCTTACCGCGTACATCGCCAATAACCGCGTGCTTTTCAGCCAGTGCATGTAGGTTGCTCATCATACGCTCGCCCATCAACAGCGTGTTGTCCAAAAGGCCTTCGTCTTCAACGATGCGCATGTTCTCAAGCGCGGCGGCTGGGCCAGCGGTACATCCGCCAAATGTGGAAATATCGCGGAAGTAGTTCATCGGATCAGAGGAATCGTCCTTGAACAGATCGAACACAGCTTCTGTCGTCACGCAGCAAGAGATCGCCGCATAACCAGAGGCAACACCCTTCGCCATTGTGACGATGTCAGGCCTGATGTCGTAGTTCTGATACCCGAACCACGTGCCAGTCCGACCAACACCGCACACCACTTCGTCGATGTGCAAGAGGATATCGTACTTCTTACAGATTTCCTGAACGCGCTCCCAGTATCCCTCTGGTGGGGTAATCACACCGCCGCCTGCTGTCACAGGCTCAAGGCAAAGCGCGCCAACTGTGTCAGCACCTTCGCGCAGAATGACTTCCTCGATTTGGTTCGCAGCCCAAACGCCGTAACCTTCATCGGGGGCACCTGCTTGTTCATGCTTGCGGTATTCCATGCAATGGGGAACACGTACAAAGCCCGGTGCGAACGGACCATACTGCGCATTGCGCTCGTCTTGGCCGCCTGCGGACATGGTTGCCAAGGTTGACCCATGGTAATCGCGATCACGGTAGAGGATCTTGTGCTTCTTGCCACCATAACGCTTGTGCGCGATTTGGCGGACGATTTTGAAACCCTTTTCATTCGCCTCAGAGCCTGAATTCGCGTAATAAACGCGGCTCATGCCGGGCATCTTGGAAATCAGTTTTTCCGCGAACATAGCACCTGGGATCGATCCAACCGTACCACCGAAGAAGTTCATTTTCACCAACTGATCACGCACAGCATCCGCAATGCTTTCGCGGCCATACCCGACGTTGACGGTCCAAACACCACCAGAGACCGCATCAATGTGCTCTTTGCCATGTTGGTCCCAGACCTTCATGTCCTTGCCTTCGATAATGATGCGTGGCTCGCCGGTTTCGAAACCTTTGTGTTGAATCAAATGATGCCAAACATGCGCGCGGTCTGCGTCGACAATTTTGGAATAATCGTTGTCCTTAAAAGTACCGTCCATGGCCGTCTCCTTAGCTGGCATGCGCCTTGCTTTGAGGCGCGCAGAACTGTCCCGGTTCTCGCGGGTCTTGATGGCCCTAATTCATCCAGAAACTTAGGAGTCTGATAGGGCCAGTTGAATTACCTGTTTATAGCCAAAATTGCATTCTGCCTCCGCATTTTTTTTGCAAAACAAGAAGGTATGTTTTTGTATTCCAAGCAAAATTGCGATATTGTGAGTTGCTTGAATCTATCAAACGTGGCTTGCTGCGCACCTGACGTTGCAGAAACAATTTGCAACGAACATCGTTTTGCGGTGCTCTACGCCTCGCAAAGTCTCGCGCAGGCGAGATTCGTAAATAACCGGCGAAAAGCCGGACTCAGCACTTTCGGGTGCACAATCGGGAGAAGAACAAATGACACTTAAAACAAAACTTATGAGCGCTGTTGCTGGCGTTGCAATGCTGACTGGCGCACAAGCCATGGCAGGCGGTCACAGCACACTCACAGTCGGCTATTTCCTAGAGTGGCCAATGCCATTCCAGTTCGCAAAAGCTGAAGGCATGTATGACGAAGCGCTCGGCACTGAAGTAAAGTGGGTTGCTTTCGACACAGGTACAGCAATGTCCGCAGCGATGGCATCTGGCGACGTTCAGTTGTCCGTTTCCCAAGGTATCCCACCCTTCGTTGTTGCAACATCTGCTGGTCAAGACCTTCAGGTTGTCGACGTAGCGGTTTCCTACGCTGAGAACGACAACTGTGTTGTTGCTTCTGCACTTGAGATCGACAAAGATTCTGCTGGCGAACTTGCTGGCAGAAAGGTTGCGGTTCCACTCGGCACAGCAGCGCACTACGGTTTCTTGAAGCAGATGAGCCACTTCGGCGTTGACGTTGGTTCTTTGACAGTTGTGGACATGGCACCAGCAGAAGGCCAAGCGGCTTTGGCGCAGGGTTCTGTAGACATGGCTTGCGGTTGGGGCGGTGCTTTGAAGCGCATGAAGGAGAGTGGCAACATTCTTTTGACTGGCGCAGAGAAGATGGAACTCGGCATCTTGGTATTTGACGCAACAACAGCGCCAACATCCTACGTTGCAGAGAACTCCGACATGGTTGCGAAGTTCTTGAAAGTCACAGCAGACGCAAACGCGATGTGGGCTGACGAAGCTATGCAGTCCAAAATGCTTCCAGTGATCGCAAAAGACGCGGGTATGTCCGAAGCAGATGCGGCGTCCAGCCTATCTACTTTTGAATTCCCAGACGTTGACGGCCAGCTGTCCGCAGCTTGGCTTGGTGGTACGGCACAAGACTTCATGAAAGGCGTTGCAGACGTCTTCGTGGAAGCCGGTTCTATCGACGCGGCAAAAGCATCTTATGCTGACAACGTAAACACAGGCCCACTTGAAGCAATCAAGTAAGTCCTGAGTTCAATGCGAGGCGGGCACCTTTCGCGAGGTGCCCGCCTTCATTTTTCCTGCAAATACCCCGCTCCTCAAGTGGAGCAGAGAGGATCAGATGTCTGGACTCCAAATAGACAACATTTCCATGCGCTTTGAATTACCCAACGGTGGGCACGTGCAAGCGCTACAGAATGTTTCCCTAGATATTAAATCAGGCGAATTGATGAGCGTGCTTGGACCGTCAGGGTGCGGCAAGACAACGTTGCTCAATATCGTCGCCGGTTTCCTTGCCCCGACTGAGGGCAATATCATCCTAAATGAAAAGAAGGTCGTTGGACCCAGCGCCGATCGCGGCATGGTGTTTCAGCAAGGTGCCCTCTTTGAGTGGATGACAGTGCGTGAAAACGTGAGCTTTGGTCCCGACATGGCCGGTGTCAGCCGCGCGGAAAGCAAAGAGAAGGTTGAACATCTTCTGGAGGTCGTCGGTCTGGGCGATTTCAAAGAGAAAGCGATCTACGAACTTTCTGGCGGTATGCAGCAGCGTGTGGCCTTGGCACGCTGCCTTGCAAACGATCCCGACGTAATTTTGATGGACGAACCCCTTGGTGCGCTTGACGCGCTGACGCGTGAAAAGATGCAAGGTTTGGTCCTTGATCTATGGCGCGAGACGGGCAAGACGATCATTCTGATCACCCACTCTGTTGAAGAAGCACTGCTTTTGGGCGAGCGCCTTTTGGTCATGGCCCCGCGCCCCGGCCGCGTTCACAAAGAGTACCGTTTGCCATTCGCTGATCTAGGGGTCGGCAACGATTTGCGCGAAGTCAAAAAGCACGCAGATTATAACGGCACACGCGAGGAAATCCTCGAAATGATCTGGAGCATGGAAGAAGAAATCATGGGCCGGACGGAGGACGCATCATGAGCGGTTTGTTAGTTCTTGTTCTTTATGTCACCGCCTTCTTCGGAAGCTATGCAATTCTGTCCCGTCTCCTGAAACGCTACTTTCAGCGTGACGGCTTCAACTCCCTTAAGACAGTCACGTTTGGCGACGAAAGCGCTGTTAAAGCAAACCGTATCGCCTCTGTTATCTCGATCCTGACGGTCTTCTGGCTATGGGTTGCGTTCACCAACTCTGCGATCCCGCTGCCCAAGCTGCCTGGCCCGTTCCAAGGTGATGTCAGCTTTACCTACACCGCGACGCTAGAGGACGGCACATCTGATGATGGCACCGTCACAGTGCGCGTGTATCGCGAAGACATCCAGCAAACGCTGGATAGCGATGGCAACCCTGGTGTCGAACCGGATGCTGTCGACGTAGATCCTGGTAACGGGTTTGCTAAAAACGATTCCATCACGGCTGCGCGCTATAGCTTTAAGGTTGTGAACGTTTGGAAGAATGATGACGTCTCTAAAAAGGATGGATCGAAAATAACTGCGATCAACGGGCAAGCAATCAAACCGGGTGAAAAAATTAAGGTCCCAGAAGGCAAGATTGGCCTAACAGATAAGGGCACGCCAACCTTCGCTCCTGCGACTGGCCTGCGGATGCAGCGTCTTTATTTGCCTGCGCCAGAGGTCGTCATGCAGCGTTTTATTCGATTGAACAAAGAGGGCTATCAAGGCTTCACGCTGTGGGAACACACCCGTTTTTCTTTGCAACGTGTTCTGATCGGCTTCTTGCTTGGCTCCATCATCGGTATTCCATTGGGCTATGCGATGGGTCTAACAAACTGGTCGCGTGGATGGTTTGATCCAATCGTTGAATTCATGCGCCCTGTTCCACCATTGGCACTGATCCCGTTGATGATCATCTGGTTCGGTATTGGCGAAACATCCAAAGTGATCCTGCTGTTCCTAGCCGCACTTTGGATCATGATCATCGCCGCACGCTCTGGTGTGTCCGGCGTTGCGATTGCCAAGGTACACGCAGCCTACTCGCTGGGGGCGTCCAAATGGCAAATCCTGACGAAGGTCATCGTGCCAAACTCACTACCTGAGATCTTCACAGGCGCGCGCGTTGCGATGGGTGTTTGCTGGGGAACGGTTGTTGCAGCGGAACTCGTTGCAGCCGAAGTCGGCCTTGGCAAAATGATCGTTGTCGCGTCCAAGTTCCAGCTCACGGATATCGTTCTCGTCGGCATCATCTTGATCGGTGTCATCGGCTTCTTGATCGATGTGGGTGTACGTGCTTTGGAAACATGGCTCGTGCCGTGGAAAGGCAAAATCTAAATCAACC
>Ga0233426_10002197_pt1 | contig 16713 bp, 20 predicted proteins | sample SI_118_April2016_6_FD_179875 | JGI IMG/M metagenome (GOLD analysis project Ga0233426, IMG submission 179875) | Seawater microbial communities from Saanich Inlet, British Columbia, Canada - SI_118_April2016_10_MG | ecosystem: Environmental > Aquatic > Marine > Inlet | place: Canada: British...
CTCACTACATTGGAAGTTATCCCCTCTCCCTATGATGAACTGGAGGGACTTAGGAATATATGCTGCCTTCGAAACCAGAAGAGCATGTTCTACAGACATTTTGCGGAACCTAAGAATACTAGTAATATAGAAATTAGTATTTTATTCTTCAATTAATATTTATATAGGATTTATTAATCTATGAATGAGAACTCTCCTACTAACCCATTGGAAAGAGTTAGAACTATAACTTTCGATATCTTTGGTACAGTCTTAAATTTAGCAGGGAGTCTTGTCCCTCCTCTAGAAAAACTACTGAGATCATGCAATGCTCCAGAATCTATCACAGGTGCAGTTGTTTGGTCACAGTGGCGTCAAAGACAACGGATAGAACAGTATCAGGACAACCTGCTCATGTTAGGTCACAGCGGTTACTTGGCCGTAAAAAAGAAGGCTCTTCTCTACAGTCTCCGGACATTTAAAATTGATTTTACATATGAACAAATTGATAAATTTATGAAGATTTACCAGGACCTGACACCGTTCCAGGATGCTATTGATGGTCTTAACCGTTTGGGAACTAAGTACGACCTTGTGATACTCTCCAACGGTGAAGAGTGGTATCTCAAGCACCTAGCCAAGAACCGTATAGGTATTGAATTCCATGACATCATCTCCGCTGAGATGGTGGGGCAGTTCAAACCTCATCCATCTGTTTACAGGTTCGCTGCAAAGAGACTAGAACAGGAACCAGGCCAAATCATGATGGTTGCCTCACACTCCTTCGACATACTTGGAGCCCGTCACAGTGGGTTCCGTGGGGCTTATGTAAATAGGTACGGTCTTCCCTATGATGAATCAGAATACAGGCCAGACTTAACGACTGAGAACTTTGATGAACTATGTTTAAAACTGGAAGTATAATTCTAAAGATAGAGTACATTGGGAATACCCTCTTCTTTCATTGTATAAGAGTTTAAAGCCATAGAGAACAATAATGCGTATACTGGTTTTTCAGCACATAGAATGTGAACATCCAGGCATGTTTCGCAACTACTTTGCTGAAATTGGTGTAGAGTGGGATGTAGTTGAACTCGATCAAGGTCAACCAATTCCTAACTTGAATCCTTATGATGCACTTTGGGTTATGGGAGGGCCTATGGACGTCTGGGATGTGGAGGAACATCCCTGGCTGATACAGGAGAAAGAGGCGATTCGATTATGGGTTAAAGAAATGAAACGTCCATATCTAGGTCTTTGTCTGGGGCACCAACTATTGGCTGATGCACTTGGCGGGAGATGTGTTCCCCAGAAGCCTCCGGAAATTGGCATCTTTCAAGTGGAACTCACAAAAAATGGTCTCGATGATCCAATCTTTGATGGGATGGGACCGAGTCAGTTCTGTCTGCAGTGGCATTCAGTCCAGGTTAAAGAACTTCCTGAAGATGCATTGGTTCTTGCGTCATCAGCCATTTGCCAGGTACAGGCTATGCGTGTCGGGAACTGTGCCTGGTCGATGCAATATCATGTGGAAGTTGAACCGGACACTGTAGACAACTGGAATGGAGTGCCTGCCTATCGCTCAGCTCTGGAACAGTCTCTTGGAAAAGGTGCTTTGGAAGAACTAAATAAAAAAGCAACTGAGATGATGCCGAATTTCAACAATAACTGCAGGAAACTCTTCACCAACTTTTGTAAAGCCATCGGACAATCTCAAGACTTAATTAATCCCCTCCTTTAGACGTGATAGAATAAAATATTATGGTAAGCACTTTTTAAGTTGATCTATTGAAAGTTAAAACTGAGTCAGAGAATTCAACAGGTTTCAAAAATCAAGAATCTATGAGGCAATCAAATTCACTATTACCTGTAAGCCAGTAACTACTTTCATTCCTTCCTGTCCAGCAATCCATACCTTTCTTTTCGTTACTCTTAGTAAATATTCTAATATTATCTGTCTTCAATTGAGATTGACTGCCTCTAAAAACTATGTCAATAATGTAATGTTAAATTGTCTAACTTATGGAAAATATGAATAAATACCAAAATTATAATTGAGTAAAACATGGGAAAAAACACGGGTAAATGTCTTTGCGGTGAAGTTACATACGAAGTGTCAGGAGAACCAGTTTCTCAAGGTAATTGCCACTGTATTGACTGCAGAAAGAACACAGGTGCTGGATTTGCGACGATACTTTTTTTCAAGGAAGAGCAGGTTGTCCAGTTAAGTGGTGAGACTAGTAGTTTTCAGTACAAGGCTGATAGTGGTAACAGTAAGATTAAATTTTTCTGTCAGAGATGTGGTTCTTTTGTTTTTGGAACCAATTCAGGACGAGAAGGTATTATGAGCCTTTATGTAGGGACTCTGGATGATGCCAGTTTTGTAAAGCCTCAATTCAATGTCTATACTTCAAGGGCATTACCATATGTAAAAATAGATGAATCCCTAAACAACTTCGAAGAAGGAAGGCAATAAAAATTATATATCATAATATCACGATCAAGAAATTTATATGGAAGACGGAAAAATTTTTAATATTTTATTTAACATACTGCAGTCGAAATAAAATGTTTAATATTAAGTCAAATAACCTTAGTATGTAAGCTTTAAGCCTAATCTATATACCTAACGATTTCCCTAGAAAGTAAATTTATATAAGCTTTTTTACAAATTATAATTTTTACTTTACTTTACTTTTTCATTTAGTATTACTAGTCTAATTTATTAATTTAATTAAACTTCAAAAAGTTTTTCTAATTAGATGTTTTAAAAACAAATTAAGAAAGGTAATGTGTTATGGCAAATCTTGAAAAAAAGTCTTTCGATAATCCTGATGAAGTGAAAGCTCCAGAAAAGACGAATGCAGCGGTTGTAAATTTTGGGACAGTTGCTGCTTCACGAGTAATTCTTCAACCTGGGTGGAAATGGTCTGAGTGCATCAAGCCCGTGGTAGGAACTGATAGTTGCCAAGCAGGGCACGTTGGTATGATTTTACAAGGAACCCTAACAGTTGTTCATGATGATGGGTCAGAAATCACAGTTTCTGCTGGAGATGCCTATTCTTTTGCTCCAGGACATGATGCTTGGGTCGTCGGAGATGAAGAGGTGATAGGATATGAGTTCAACAATACAGGTAAAGATTACGCTGTCTGGCAGAGCAGCGAATAAACTACTAAACGTTCTCATAATTTCCCCAGCCAAGTCCAAGGGGCTGATATGCTTTTCTTGCTTTTGAAAGCACTTATTAGCATCACAGCCCCATACTCACCAACAAGACCCACAAGTTGAGCATTAAGTTTTACAACAGTCTTCTCTTTGACTATTCCGTGTTGATCTGCGGTCGTGGATCCAGCTATATATTCATTCCATTTCTCTATACAACAGGGAAGAAATTCTATTTTATAAATTTTGATTAACTTTATGAAATGTTAATTTTGGCAAATACCAACTTAACAAACCAAATACAAGTGTTCTTTGAAGAGCATGTGTATTCAGATTTAAACCATAGGTCTTATAGATGATTAATAATCCAAATTTTAAATATGCCTCCAGAAGATCTGTTACTCTAGGTCTTAATGGAACTGTGGCCACAAGTAATCCATTAGCAGCAAATGCGGGGCTAGACATGTTGAAGAAGGGTGGCAATGCAGTTGATGCAGCAGTTTGCGCTGTATCTGTTTTAAACGTTGTAGAACCAATGTCTACAGGAGTAGGAGGAGATGTTTTTGCCCTAGTATATGATTCAAAAACACAAAAAATAGAGGCTCTGAATGGCAGCGGTAAATCCTCAATAAGAACTAATATTGATGACTTAAAAAATCTGGGAGTGGATTCAATTCCACTAGAAGGACCATACTCAGGGGTAGCAGTAAGTATTCCAGGATGCGTTGATGCCTGGGATCAACTTCAGAAAAAATTTGGCGTTTTTTCATTGGACACAGTATTGGTCCCAGCCATTGATTATTCACAAAATGGATTTGGTGTTTCTGAAATAACTGCAAATTACTGGAAAAATTCTGAAGAAAAATTATCAATAAATGGGAGATGTGAATTATTACCAAACGGTCGTGCTCCACACTTTGGAGAAAAAGTCGTTTTGCCAGATCTAAATAAAACACTTAAAGGGATCTCTGAAAATGGAAAGTCATATATATATGAAGGAATGATTACTGAAAAAATTTCAGAATATGTTCGGAAGTTCAACGGATGGCTTTGTGAAGAAGATTTCTCTCTCCATTCTAGTAGCTGGGTTAGACCTATTTTTTCAAATTACAGAGGTTATGATGTATGGGAATGCCCTCCTAATGGCCAAGGAATCGCTGCATTAATCGCATTAAACATTGTTGAAAATATTGATTTAGCTAATTCAGACATTGACCATGTGCTTAAACTTCATTACAAAATCGAAGCAATGAAGATTGCCTTCCAAGATGCACTTTGGTACGTAGCTGATCCAGAAAAAGCGAATATCCCTATTCAAGAACTTCTATCTAAAAGCTATGCAAAGAAGAGATTTAATGAAATTAAGGAAGACTCATCAAGCAGTGAATACAAAAGAGGTAATTTTAAACAACACGGTGACACAGTTTATGTATCAGTTATAGATGGAAATGGAAATGCTTGTTCATTAATAAATAGTCTCTATCAAAGTTTCGGAACTGGATTAGTTGTCCCTGAAACTGGCATAGCGCTACATAATAGAGGGGCTCTATTTTCCACTAATCCAGAACATCCAAACTTCCTGGAACCAAATAAAAGACCCTACAACACTATAATTCCATGCATGATTACTAAGAATAGCAATCTTGTAAGCAGCTTAGGTGTAATGGGAGGTTTTCAGCAACCGCAGGGACATTTACAAGTGATATCCAACTTGATTGATTTCGGTATGAACCCTCAAGAAGCTTTAGACTCTGAAAGATTTAGTGTAAGCATAGAAAATGATACTGTATTTGCGGAGGACTCATTTAATCCAGATGTTATTGCTGCTTTGAAGTTAAAAGGTCACTCTATATCTATAAATTCTGGATTTGACAGAGGATTATTCGGAGGTGGTCAAATAATTGTTAGAGATAATGAACAAGGGGTACTTTTTGGAGGTTCTGATCCCAGGAAAGATGGTTTATCAGTAAGTTTCTGAAGCTAATAATTTCTATATGTTTCGTTTATACATCATGCAACATAAGAAACAATTACTATTGTTGCAATCTTAGGATACTTTGTTGGAAGATATATTGTTTTTTATTAGTTAAATAATGTAAAAATATATGAATATTGAAAAAATGACTGGTTTCGAAATAATGCAGGTAATTGTAAGAGAAGAATTGTCTCATCCCACAATGACAAAATTAATCCCAGTAAAAGTAATGAAGGCAGAAAAATGAAAGGTGGTTTTCAATGCTATCGTAAATAATAAGCACCTTAACATTCAATGTGGTGTTCATGGAGGATTTGTTTCAACGGTTCTTGATTCTGTAACAGGGTGTGCTGCTCATACCATTCTGTGGTTTGAAGTTGCTAATGGTACAATTGATTTAAATATAAAAATGCTTAGACCAGTTCCTAAAGATGAAAATTTAATTGCAGAAGGAAACGTTAATCAGAATTTATGAAAAAAATTATAGATTTAATAGGTGGCCCTCCAAGAATAATCTTTTTCGAACTATTCAATTTATAAATTAGACAATTAATAAAATTTAAACCTTCCCTCTATTCACATTCTCTAGAATAGCTTAATAATTAATTAGCTTAACCGATAAAACTGTTTGCTCACCTTAGTTAATAAGATTAGAACTTAAGATTACTTACTAATTTTCTAAAATACATACAACTCACAAACTTAATCCACTTTGACTTATCAAAAAACTGATACTGCTGAACTTTACTCACATCGCTGGCTAATGCTGTCATGTGTTTGGCTTCTTTATTTCTGTTTCGGTATGACAGTAGCTAGTCTAGCCCCACTAGTCCGCCCCATCACCGATGAACTAAAAATGAATTATACCGAAATGGGAAGAATACTTGGTTCTTGGCAACTAGTTTATATTGCTACTGCTTTGCCTTGTGGAGTTTTGATTGACCGTCTAGGTTTACGTCGTTCGCTCTTGATTGCCTCAGTCTTGATAGGCATCTCATGTATGTTGAGAGCTTTCGCTCAAGGGCAACTCACACTTTTTTTAGCTGTGGCTTTTTTTGGAATAGGTGGTCCACTAATATCAATAGGTGCACCTAAATTGATCGGTATTTGGTTTAAGGAGCATGAAAGGAGGTTAGCCATGGGAATTTATATCACCGGTATGGCATTTGGAGGTATCACAACGCTATCAATAACCAATTCAGTGATGATGCCTTGGATGGATGGGGACTGGCGTAAAGTCCTTTTTATTTACAGTTTAGTGGTTTTTCTTTCGGGATTGATCTGGTTGTTCATTAGCAGACACCCAGAGAGCATAGAAATGGAAGTGCATTTAAGTAAATTGGAGCGTCCTCCTCAAGTTCAAGTCTTTCTGGAGCTTTTCAATCTCTTACCCGTACGTATTATAATGCTAATGGGCATCTGCATATTTCTTTATAATCATGGCTTATCTAACTGGATGTATGAAATTCTCCAAACACGTGGACTTGGAGTAGAACGGGCAGGATATTGGGCATCAATACCAACTTTGATAGGTATTTTAGGATCACTATCTATCCCGAGGATGGCCTTACCTAAATTAAGATTTTGGATTCTTGCTGGTTTATTTGTAAGTGCGGGTACGTCAGTAATATTGTTAAAATCATACAGTGAACCAATCATATTAATAGGTCTTGCTCTGAAGGGAATTACACAAGGCTCAATGATGACAATTTTACTGCTAATTTTAATGGAAATACCAAAAGTTGGCTCTCGACACCTCGGCTCTGCGGGTGGAATGTTCTTTGCCGCTGCTGAAATTGGTGGTGTACTGGGACCACTAAGCCTGGGAATACTATCTGATAACGAGAGAAGTTTTCAGTCTGGACTTACCATGTTGAGCCTAGTCTGTATTATCCTCTTTGTGCTAGTATTTGTACTCAAACATTTGCTTACTGCACAACAAAATTAAATTGTAAAACCGAACAGACAAATTTTGTAAATAGAGTTCAAATAAAACCTAAAAAACCATTGGCTCTTTGCTAAAGAATCAATGTAAAGAGTTGGGACACAAATCAAGCTTCAAAGGCTATATGTTCATCCAATCATCCTACAGGGGATGGAAGTAGCTTGTTCATTTAAGATAACAGGGGAAAGCTTCCTGCTTAAACAGTCTTGAATATAGAGAAACAGTAAAAACATCTCCGGCCCTGAGCTGTCTTGATGAAGATAATTACTCAAGTGGAATAACATTCATGATGAAAGAATAAATAACTGTTAAAATAATTATACTTTCTGATGTTTTTCAACCCATTCTGCAACTTTAGGCAAATTGGAGATTATTGTTTGATGGTTATTAAGCAGAGGTAGAGAGTCCAACAAGTTTACAGAGAGACCATCAATGATTCCGCTAGAAATCCAACCACATAAACGCCAGATAGCCAAATCAGCAACACTGAATGATTCACCTACGAAGTAGCCAGTATCTCCATTATCTTCTAGCAATTTTTCCAAAAAACCTAACCAACGAGGGAGAATAGCTTCAGACAGCTCCTGACGTAATTCCATTCTCAATTTAGGATCTTTTTCTCTCAATGCTGGGCTCATCTGCTTATTGATGTCAGTTGCAAGATCTATTACCTCATCGACTTTTGCAGCTGCAAAATCATCATTTATGGGATAGAGACCACTCAATTTTCCACAAAAACGTGCTATTGCTCCAGTTTGAGCCAGGGTTTTTCCATCAACTTGGAGAATAGGGAATTGACCAAAAGGGAATGTCCCGTCAATTTTCATTTTCGAAATTTCTTCTCGAGAAGGACGAATGTCTTCAAACTCTATTCCTCCATAGAATAATGCTATACGGCTTGTTTCTACTCGCCAGAAAGGCAGATCAGGATATATAAGTCTTAGATTCATTTTATATAAATTAGATAGGGTTATGCTTAACGTAATTGTTGACACTAAATCCACCAACTAAAGACAAGATCAGTGAATTACATATTAAAAAACACTAAAAGAACCACCTCAGTACTTTGAAAAAGCATTGAACTACCACAAATTCACCGCGGCTGTAAAGAAAAAAATTGGAAACAAAACCGATACTGCGGAACTAACAGTAAAGGTCAATCTCTAGTTACAAAAGTTTATACTATCGAATGTTTTTACTTCTAGAATACCGAGGATGTTACTTGGCATACGCAAAGTGAACACAGAATATGGAACTTTCCCAAACAATAAACATACCTCTTAAACGATCTTTCATTGGATAGATACCAGTCAATGGACCAGTTCGGATCATTAAAATTAATAGTATAATCGAAAAGTGTCAAGAAATAATGTTCATGGCTTAAATGTCGCTTTATGGATTGATATCGTATTGTTTATCAAGAATAAAGGATAGGACAGCATAGTGGTAGAAACTCTTTGTATCTTCTAGGTTTGAAGTGTAGATGTTGACATGATCTAAACCTTTAATTCTCATGAAATCCTTCCTTTAAAATATCCAATTATCGTCATAATTACGGCTACATTGGTATAATGTTTAAACTGTCTTTTTTCATCAAAATCCCTCTGCCCCATTATTGAACCACATAAGTGCAATTAAGCCTGTTTCTCCAAATACAATTCCGACCCAGAGACGTTTTCCCAACAGATAGAAACCCACAAAGGCCAGAGCCATTGGTATCAATCTATGCCAAAGTGGAACCAGTGCCAGCATTCCAGACGGAAAGATCAGAGTCCGTGCTACCAGTGCGGCAATGATACCATATGCCAGACAGGTGAACCACTCAAAGATCGGGTGGTTAGCTTCTATTCGGTGGCTGATCATGACCGCTGCAAAACGCCATACATAGGTCGCTAAAACTGCGGATAAGAAAAAGATCCAGGCCGATGTATCATCCATTGCCCTCCTTATTGTTCCAAAGCAATTGAAGCTTGTGACGGAGCAAATAGGCTAGTGTACCCGAAATCAGCCCGGTCAACACCAGCCCCCATTCAGGGGTCAGCAGATGAATTGGCGGACCGAGAACACAGCCTAATATAAAGGCAAGTAGAAAAGGAGGATGTACTGTATTTGACATTATCAGTCCAAAATAAACAGGCACCAGAAAAATAAGACAGAGCGATACCGTTTGAGGCATGCTTTCAAAAAGAATGTATCCCTGAAGAACACCAATGACGCCTGATGTCATACAGGTAAAGGAAAATCCCAGGAAATAGGCCATCCTTCTGTCTGCCCTGATCTCAGGACCTGTTTGGAGCATTTCAGCCCAAGTATTGATTGATATCATATGAGCAAGCAAATAATTCCATCGACGATTGTGAGTTGAGTCATCAAAAATAGGCATCATCGAAAGTGTCATCGGCATAAATCTCGCGTTTGCCCCTGCTACACCAAGAACGACAGCAATTAAGGGAGCCCCCATACCATAAAGTTCTACGTGAACTACCTGTCCCGGAAGACCCCAGATCAATATCGTTGACAGCATGGACATATAAAGCGATAAACCATGTTCGTGGGCAAAAGATCCAAACCCTGTCATTGCAGAAATGAGCAACAGTGCAGGTAGACCAAAGGCATTTTTGATACCTACCAAAACAGCTCTTGAATTAGTCTCAAGTTCTTTCATTGATTTTTGAATATATCTGATAAATATTAATGTTAACGTTAAAGACAAATAAAATTGATATACTGCACACTGCCTCAAGAGACCGAACCAATTTGGTTCAGGAGTACTTAATAACGATATTGAATTATTAATAAAATAATTACATATTTTAGTTGGGTAGTACAAATAGTATTACATAAATTTTAAATTATCTGAAAATTAGAATTCAACAGACGTAATTAGACACTAATCATAATGATTTATCTTTGAATACGAAAACAGTACAAAATATAGTTTTACTAAAGTTTAAATCAAGAGTAAACTCTTTCCAATTGCAACTCAACCCTACTAAATATAGTTGACCATGGAACGAGATTTGACTAGTCGCAGCCACCACGACATGGGTGGACTTGAGGCAGGCCACATCAAACCTGTAGAACACAACTATGAGCTTTGGGAAAAAAACGTGGATGCACTTTTGGTACTGCTTACTTCCATGTCACCGAAACTAATGAGCGTTGATCAACTGCGCAAGGGTATCGAAGGTCTACCTCCTGATGCATACGAAAAGATGAGTTACTATGAGCGTTGGATTTTTTCAATCACTCAAGCCCTACAATACAATGGGGTACTGACAACTAAAGAGATCAGTCGCAAGTTGGAAGAAGTACAATCCCGCTACGAACCGAAGGAGGTATGATGCCTCTTTTTCAAACTGGGAACACTGTGCGAGTCCGCAAAGGTTCGCCTCCAGGACATATCCGCACTCCGTTTTATGTGAGAGGCTGTAAAGGAGTAATTGAACGAGTTGCCGGAGAGTATCGTAATCCGGAAGAACTGGCCTTTGGACGATTCGATACGCCAGTTGTCCCTCTTTATCGTGTACGTTTCCAACAACAGGAAGTATGGCCAGATTACCAGGGTAGTCCACAAGACTCTCTTGATGTCGAAATTTTCGAATTCTGGTTAGAACCTGCAAATCCGGAGAAAACATGAAAACCTCCTCTACAAATGAAAGAGATACCAAGAATATCCCACCCACAACTTATTACCAATTCCTGGAAATATCAGTCCGTGAGTTGTTAATCGAAAAGGGAGTGCTGAGTGATGAGGATATCCGGAATGCAGTCAAGGAAATGGATTCCCGAGGTCCGGAACTTGGTGCACAAGTTGTTGCTCGTGCCTGGGTAGACCCTCAGTTCAAGAAATCGCTTTTGCATGATGCACCATCCGCCGTAAAAGCACTTGGACTCGAAATCGGTCCTGTACAGCTGCTGGTAGTGGAGAACACGCCAGAAGTCCACAATTTAATCGTCTGTACTCTCTGCTCATGCTATCCGCGCTCACTGCTCGGTTTACCTCCAGACTGGTACAAAAGTCGTGAATACCGTTCACGTGCGGTACGCGAACCAAGATCCGTATTGCTGGAATTTGGTACAGAAATTTCTGATGAAGTAGAAGTCAGGGTACATGACAGCACAGCTGATTTGCGCTACCTCGTGTTGCCGCAGCGTCCAGAAGGTACTGGACACCTCACCGAGGATGAACTTGCCGCACTCGTAAAACGTGACTCAATGATCGGCGTCACAGAAGTATGTTTTAGTGCAATTTAATAAGAATCACTTGTACATTACATTCTGAGTAGAATAATTATTCATAAAAAAATTGCAAAATATGCTCTAACTGCAGGTTCAATAATACACTTAAATTCAGAGTGGTTCTATGAACAAATTACTAATTGCATTTCAGTTGTTATTATTAGTATTTTTGGTTGGATGTTCAAATGAAGCCGAATATGTCGGAGAACTGCAAAACGGGAAACCACATGGTAAAGGGAACATTACCTATGAAAATGAGGAAATTTATGACGGAGAATGGAAGGATGGGCTGAAAGAAGGTAAAGGGACTCTAACTTCACCTGACGGAGGTAAATATGAAGGTGAATGGAAGAATGACAAAAAGGAAGGTCAGGGAACATACACCTGGCCTAATGGGAATAAGTATGAAGGGGGTTGGAAGGATGGAAAAAAGCATGGAGAGGGTACTATATTATTTAAAGATGGAAGTAAAATGAATGGTGATTTCAGAGATGACAGTCCCTGGAAAACCACTCTTTCTGACTAAAACACTTTTATTTACACCACTCACTACTCTATCCAACTAGAAAGTCAGTAATTTTGTAGTGTACTCTCAAACATATGTAAGGGATCTTTTACAATAACAGTATTTTATGTTATTTCTCCTTCTGCCGGAATAACAATCCACAGTCAATAATATAATTTTTTATGGCAACTTATGACTCATGAGCAACTCCAGTGGCTTAAAATATTATAGATGAGTCGTCCAATAAAATTACATACTTCTTATAGAATGCTTGGGACTAAAACCCGAAGTACAAATATTAAAGGACATTCATCATCACAATATTTACTTTGTAATATAAATATTTAAGTGAGTACAAAAAAATATCTAAATTCTGAACCACCATTTATCCACATCAACTTTGACAGTTTTCAGACTTCCTTTCACTAAGTTTGAACTAATTAATAATTGAGGGTGATACTGCCTTCGATTTATTGAAAATCAAAGAATAGCTAAAAGCTCAAAAATGAATTTATTTGAAAGATTAATTAAAAACCACCCGAAACGCTTTGGAACTTTTCTAGCGCTGATTGGTGTGCTGGTTCTAACTCCAGACACCATGGTTATGAGAATTTCAAATCTTGAAAAATGGCCTCTTATGGGCTGGCGAGGAATTTTAATGGGAATTACACTATTGATTATCTGGCGTTATTTTTTAAATTCTCATCCAGAAAAAGAATGGCGTTCACTTTATACTTGGCAAGGGTTGATTGTCATATTTGCTTTTTCTATAAATTCCATTTTCTTTACTCTTGGAATTATAGAAACTTCTGTAATGTTAGTATTAACCGCCTTGGCAACAATGCCAATATTTGCAGCAATTCTATCAAGTTTTATGCTACGCGAATCACAAGGATGGCTCGGTTGGTTAACTATAATTGCGGCAATGGTTGGTGTCTCCATTGTAGTCAGTGATGGAAACAATGCCATCGGTCAACCCGAAGGATCAACAATTTTAGGGGCTATTTTTGGGATTATTACCGCATTTGGCCTGGCACTCACTTTCACTATGGCCAGGAAATATCCTGATCTTGGAGTTGTTCCTGCTGGTGCTGTTGGAGCCCTGATTAGTGGTATCATAGGCTTTGCCTTTAGTCCAGAAGACAGTATTTTTAATGCACCAATCTGGACGGTATTTACTATGGGAGTTGTGCTACTTCCTGTGTCATTTACGTTTCTTATTATAGCTCCTCGTTATACAACATCTGCTATTGTAAGTTTACTTATGCTGTTAGAAATGGTAATTGGACCATTTTGGGTCTGGTTTGGTATTGGTGAAAGACCGAGTATGATTATGATTCTTGGTGCCTGCATTGTAATTGTAGTCATCGCTTTTCATATTATTCGGACACAATTCTACTCAAGCAATAAATACCAGTAACTTTTATCAAAATAAATGATTAAAAAAATGTTAGTTGCCGATAAATTTATCCATTAAAAAATAATATTATCCTATTCCTCCTGGTGCTTCGAAAACTCAAAACTTGACAAATTTCAAGAATGGCGTTAAAAAGCAGACGTACTTAAATATTTATCAAGATAATTTAACTGATTTAAATTTTGGTTCCATGATTGCAGAATTGTAAATATGGACTTCCAAACATTGTCATAGATGTTTGACAGCAGCTATTTGAATTCTGGAATTATTCAAAGGTATTCTAACGGACGGAATACATACTTTTCCATGGCAGGAGAAACTTCTCACAAGTTATGGAGAAAAAGATGTATAAAATCTTTTCCGTTTTACTACTGGTAACCTTCAGCTTCAGCGTCATATCATGCTCTAGCGAAGATTCATCCGGCGCAACCTCACAACTTGGTCAAGTACTTGACCAGCCTAACTCCACTGATGATGAGAGTAAAATTATCCTGCCTGTCGTAACAGTCGGCATCTGCGAATTGATCGACAATTCAGTAATCGATAATTCTACAGTTGATAATTCGTCAATTTCAGATAATTCCAGCATAAAAGATTCAACTGTTAAAAATTGCTCGACGGTTACTAGTTCTACTGTAGATAACTCTTCTACTGTAGATAATTCCGTTATTTCATCCTCAACAATAAATAATTCGTATATATGTGCACAATCGACAATCGATAATTCAACCATCGACAATTCGACAGTCTGTAATAGTTCAACTGTACAAGGTGGTTCAATTGTAGATAACTCTTCTAATGTAGATAACTCTTCTAATGTAGATAATTCTTCTATTGTAGATAACTCTTCTACTATTGATAATTCATCAATTTCATACTCAACAATAAATAATTCGTATATATGCGCACAATCGACAATCGATAATTCGACAATCGATAATTCGACAGTCTGTAATAGTTCAACTGTACAAGGTGGTTCTACTGTAAATGGTGGTTCTACTGTAAATGGTGGTTCAACTGTACAAGATGGTTCAACTGTACAAGGTGGTTCAACTGTACAAGGTGGTTCAACTGTACAAGGTGGTTCGACTGTACAAGGTGGTTCGACTGTATGCTACGGTACAATTGATAATGCAACGATCGACAATTCGACTGTCTGTTTTGGGACAGTACCAATGTCGATTGTAAACCGAACAGTTCAGAATCAAGTAATGACTGAATCAGTTGCTCCTACCGTCAACTCCACCTCTCCTGCAAATGGCGCTACTGGCATTTCTTGCTCAAGCTCGGCTACTCCTGGAAGAAATTATATTACAGTAACTTTTATAGAAAAAATGAACACTACGTCTGTCACAACCAATACAGATAATACTAGCTGTTCAGGTACAATTCGGATCTCTTCAGACAGTTTTGTAACCTGTGTTCGAATGACAAACGGTGATCCTACTACCAGTGACAACGAGTCGTTCATAGTCCATCCAGCCAGCGCTTTACAAAATAAAGATTGGTTAGAAACACCGGGGAATGGACCAACATACAAAATAAGAGTAAAAGGTGGAGTAAATGGAGTCAAAGATCTTTCAGGTAATACTATGAGTATTGATAATACAACTGGAACTGGTTTTATTACAGCAAAATCAACTAATGGATGTTGATTATTAGGGTGAAATCCTTTTCTAAAGTAGTTCATGATTAGAATAATAATCTTAACAATAATCTTTTTTTTTGCAGCACCACTAACGCTGCTTGCAGAAAGCGATAACAGCAGCAGTGATGCAGGGCTCTTTTACTCCACCTGGGGCAGCGGAGTAATGGGAGGCTACAACTATTCAAACGAAATACATATTGGTGCTAGTCTTTCGTCAGGAGACACCGCTACTGAAAGTGAAGGACCTGGAACATTAATTAAATCTCAGTCAACTTTTATGACTTTTAATGCATTTACACGATTTTATCTGAGAGAGCTCGACATAACAGATGGTTTATTTGCAGAAGCAGGACTCGCTTTTCGTAACTGGAACGGGACTGGTAAAATAACTGAAAAGAGTACAAAAGCAAAAATTGCTTCGTTAAAGATGAAATGGAGCCCTGTTGTAATTGTTACAGGAGTTGGATGGCATAAAGTATGGGGCTCTGGCTTAAGTTCTTCTGTAGCAATGAATGCCAGCACTGGCGGTTCCAGAACAATTGAGTACACTGAAAATATGCATAGGTTCAGTGACTCTATGAAAAAAGATCTTGAAAAGAAGACCGATTATCCAACAAATTTAGTCATCTACATCGGCTACAGTTTTTGAGAGCATATTATGATTAAATACATTTTTCTCCTGTTTTTTAGTATTTTCCTGCATTCGGGATGCGGAGAAGAGCTTTCGACAAGCACCACTGATGATTCTGCAAACATTACAAAGTCACTCCTGACAGGTACATGGACTGCGAAGTGCGTTGACAACACCACTGCTTCGACTTCTTCCAATACTGTACTGGTATTTTCCACTTCAGGAAACAATCTCACTGCAACTACCACAAATTATTCAAACGAAAGTTGTGTTACTAAAAGTTCTGTTTTCACTAAAAAGTTGAACACTTTGGAACTTGGAAGCAAAACCAAGACTTCGCAAAATCAAATAATCAATAAATTCACTGCAGTAGTTACAGACATCACATTAGAACCAAAAACAAGCTCTGTTATTATGTCTTTAAATAAATCTTCCTTCTGCGAACTAACAGGTTGGGGTTCCGGAGAAACGTCAGTAGCCGGGCTGACTTGCGGTTCTATAACATATAGTGCTGTAAATGACATCCACAGCGATATTATCCAGATGAATTCAGGAAAAACTTTCATCAGGCTTGGTAACATAACGAACGCAGCCAGTACTGGATATCCAAAGACTCTATATTCTCAGGAGTATTATAAGTAGTGTTCTGAATTTGCTCGTGGGAACCAACCAACCCCTTCACAACAAATAAGTAAACCGATAACGTTGTTGGATTCAGTCTAATATTTGCTGACCATAGAAGTTCTTGCGTTCCTGCTTCAACTGTGTTGTCTATTTTGGTTAGTTAGTTGTTTTACACCTAATCTACATCCGTATTACTGTAACAGTGTGAAACTAAGCTGAGTTTCAAACAAAATTTTGGCCGGTTACTTGCTTTTATTTTTACTTGTAATAGATTCGCATTTAGCATAAAGACAGGTAAAAATGAATGCACAGTTAGCAAAGCCAATAGCAATCCTCAACGGTTCTTTATTAATTACCCTCTATTTCATTTTTTGGATGGTGGTAACAGTTGTACTGCCAATTCTCTCTCTTGGGCTGCGATTGTACACTAAGGAGCAGGGTATCTTAAAGGATCATACTAAAGAACCAGAAGCTTGAAATAAAGCAGTCTAGTGAACTATCCGGTCAAAATTATGGTTGTTGATCTGAAGGTTTTGCGCCGCCTTGAAAATGACTTCTTTAGCAGATGATCACAACTTGGAGGG
>Ga0233426_10002203_pt1 | contig 16676 bp, 17 predicted proteins | sample SI_118_April2016_6_FD_179875 | JGI IMG/M metagenome (GOLD analysis project Ga0233426, IMG submission 179875) | Seawater microbial communities from Saanich Inlet, British Columbia, Canada - SI_118_April2016_10_MG | ecosystem: Environmental > Aquatic > Marine > Inlet | place: Canada: British...
TCTCACCAGATTCCTGTTCCTTGATCATCGCTATGATCTGTTCGTCCGTAAATCGTGCCTTCATGTGTCCGTCCTTTTGTTGGGCGGACTCTACACAAATCTGGAGGAGTTTTAGGGGCGCAGGTCAGAAAGAATAATGCAAAAGCTTGTGATCGTTCAGATCGTCAATTTTCTCAGGGCGACCATATTTTTCGAAATACGCAGGGGATGCGATCATGCGCTTGTTGGTCTCGGTCAATTTGCGTGCCCGAAGCGAGCTGTCTTCCAGCTCTCCAATGCGGACGGCCATGTCGAAACCTTCAGAGATCAGCTCAACATAACGGTTATTCAAGACCATGTTGACGGTGATGTCAGGAAACTCAGACAGGAAATCGCCAAGGACAGGACTAAGATGATTAACCCCGAAATCCGTTGCAACAGAGATACGCAGCAGGCCTGAGGGCGCTGATTGCATCGACGTCACAAGCGCATCCGCTTCACCCGCATCATTCAGAACGCGACGCGCACGGTCATAATAAGCAAGACCAATTTCTGTCGGGCTGACGCGACGTGTTGTGCGGTTCAAAAGTCGTGCACCAAGGCGCGCTTCTAGGGATGATACGTGCTTGGAAACAGCGGATTTGGAAATCCCCATCTTCTTTGCGGCGTCTGTAAATCCACCCTGATCCACGACTGTGGCGAAGGCTTCCATTTCTGTTAGGCGATCCATTGCGTCTACCTTTGTGTCTCTGTTCGAGGACGAGGTATCGCTATCAAAAGGGGCGCGATTGGGGCGCTGGCTAGACAATGCTAGGGTTTTGTCAGGGATCGTTTGCGGCATGGAAACAGCGAAACAGTATGTTTCTTTAGGAAAGTTGGGGGCATTGCCCCCAACTTGTACATTTAGAGTGAGGCAGCGAGGCGCGTCCCCTGGTTGATCGCGCGTTTTGCATCAAGTTCTGCTGCAACATCTGCACCGCCAATCACATGGCAGGATACACCCTTTGCCTCCAACGCATCCGCGAGGGAGCGATTAGGCAACTGGCCTGCGCACAGAACAATCGTGTCGGCCTCGATCAGCGTCGGGTTTTCGCGCGCTTCGCCGAACGATACATAAAGTCCGCCCGCTTCTACGCGCTCGTAGTTTACGCCGCCCACCATTTTGACGTTCTTCATCTTCAAAGCAGCGCGATGGATCCAGCCTGTTGTCTTGCCCAAACCCTTGCCGTGCTTTGTGGCTTTGCGTTGTAACAACGTGACCTCACGCGCGGGGGCTTCTGGCTGTGGACCCGCTGGCGCGAGACCACCACGTGTTTCAGACGGATCACCAACGCCCCACTCTTGTTTCCATGCGGCCAAATCTACGGTTGGGCTGACGCCCTCATGGACCAGCGTTTCTGCGACATCAAAACCTATGCCGCCCGCGCCAATAATAGCGACGCGCTTGCCGACCTTGGCCTTGCCGCGCAGCACATCTATATAAGAGAGCACGTTTGGCGCGTCCTGACCGGGGATGCCGACATCACGCGGGACGACACCTGTGGCGATGATCACCTCGTCGAAATCAGCTAGGTCGTTTGCACTCACCTCTGTGTTCAACTGAACGTTGACGCCGCTAGACGCCAACATGGTGCGGTACCAATCGACCAGCCCCCAGAATTCTTCCTTGCCCGGAACCTGCTTGGCCATGTTCAGTTGTCCGCCCACTTCATCCGCGCGATCAAAGAGCGTTACACTATGTCCGCGCTCTGCGGCAGTCATCGCAGCACTCAGGCCGGCAGGACCCGCACCGACGACAGCGATTTTCTTAGTCGTAGATGTCGGCTCAATCACCAGCTCCGTTTCATGGCACGCGCGTGGGTTCACCAAGCACGATGTCATCTTGCCGCCGAACGTGTGATCCAGACAAGCTTGGTTACAGGCAATGCAAGGCGCGATGTGGTCGGCCTTGCCTGCTATCGCTTTGCTGACGAAATCAGCATCTGCCAAGAAAGGTCGTGCCATGGAAACCATGTCAGCTGCGCCGCCAGCGATGACCTCTTCGGCCACTTCGGGCGTGTTGATGCGGTTTGACGTGATCACGGGGATACTGACTTTGCCCATCAGCTTTTTCGTGACCCACGTAAACGCGGCGCGCGGAACGGATGTGGCAATCGTTGGAATGCGGGCTTCGTGCCAGCCTATCCCTGTGTTGATGATCGTCGCGCCGACCTTTTCCACCGCTTGGGCCAATTGAATGACCTCTTCAAAGGTTGACCCATTCGGAACCAGATCAATCATCGAAAGGCGATAGATGATAATGAAGTCCGTTCCAACGGCTTCACGCACGCGGCGCACGACTTCGACAGGTAGACGCATGCGGTTCTCGTATGATCCACCCCAGCGGTCTGTGCGTTTGTTGGTGTGGGTCACAAGGAACTGGTTCAGGAAATATCCCTCTGATCCCATTATTTCGACGCCGTCATAACCCGCTTGCTTGGCGCGCGTTGCAGCGACAACGAAATCGTTGATCTGCTTTTCGATACCCTCTTCATCCAGCTCTTTCGGTGGGAAAGGTGAAATCGGGGATTTCACGGCGCTTGCGGACACACATTCAGGGCCATAGGCGTACCGACCCGCGTGCAGGATTTGCATCGCGATCTTACCATCAGCCCCATGAACGCGATCTGTAACGATCTTGTGGTTGGCAATGTCGTCGTCGCTGAACAGACCAGCGGCACCCGGGAAAACGCCACCTTCTTTGGAGGGGGACATGCCGCCTGTGACAATCAGGGCAGCTTCACCGCGCGCGCGTTCTGCATAGAATTCCGCGACACGGTTCCAGTCTTTGCTTTCCTCTAAACCCGTGTGCATCGATCCCATCAACACGCGGTTCTTCAAAGTGGTAAAGCCAAGGTCGAGCGGGGCAAGCATGTGCGGATAATCAGTCATAGAAACCTCCAAGTGTTGAAGGCAGAGTGCGCGCGCAGAAGAAGCGTGTCACCTGAAACGCAGCGTCACCTGTTTGACGTGGATTTGAAGTGGGTCAATCGCGTGGATCTTAGACTGTTTCAACGCAGTGGCGGCGGAAAGCGCGTTTCACCATGTCCAGTTCTGCGCGAAGCAATGCGACTTCGGCGCGAATGTCGTCGGTGACAGCATCGCCGGCAATGATCGTAAAGCTACCCGGCGTTTCGCCGGTCTCTTTGTCAAAGATCAGAAACGTTTGGGCCCCATCCCCAATAAGCTCCGTAGGAATGGGCACGCGCAAAGACCATTGGTTCGCTTCACCCGTTTCTTTGAGATGCATTGTCCCCAAAGGTTTTTCCAGATGGGTCACGCCAAGATCTGGTCGTCCGGCATCCAGATCTTTGGCGGTCAGCACACCTTCCCAGACACCTTCGAAAAGACGGGTTTTGCTTAACTCAAAGGCACTCATATTGTGGCTCTTTCTGATATTGGTTCAGCGCGGCGCCGGATGTTAAACATCTGCGCGTGGCCGACGGCTAAGTGTGAGGTCGCGCAAAGTGACTTGGTTCATCTGGGGACCTTCGAAAATCAGATCAAGCCACATGCTATCGACCCGCTTTTCATTCAGTTTGGTGTAAGCCAGATCAAATTCCACCATCGGCACGTTTTCATTCAAGGGCAATTCGCGCACCACCTGTTCGGTGTTTGGGCCATGCTTGATGTTGAGACGCGCGAAGATTTCGAGCGGCTTTTCCATTTCGATGATGGGTTCTAGCCGTATCAGGTGCTTGCGCTTTAGACTGCTTACGCTTGCTTGGGGTAATTCGATGACCAGTGATAGGAACGAGCCGTCGAATTTAAAAACATCCATGCGCAGACCGTATGGGGCCAGATCGGCTTCGCGGGTGTTGCGCACTTGGCGCAAGGAAAGTTCAGACAGATCGCAGTCATGGTGAAGCGAAATTTCGCTTCCTAGCATTGATTTGCTGGGGACAGATGCCATCCCTTGTACAGGTAGTGGGCCGCTCCAGGTTTCTGGGCGCCACGCCTAATCTGAATCGTGCGATTTTTGAATAGTTTGGCTGCCGATCAAAGGCAGGGCCAATCGGTTATCTGCGACGTGCACAAAGCGATTTAGATGAACCAGCAAGCGTCTGGCCATGCCACGTTGCTTTTGCAAAATAGAAAGCCGCGTTTTTGTTGACGCATCAGCGATGCGCGCCCAACGCCGCAAGGATCGGTTGAACAATAGTCTGCTCAGAAATGAAGATTGTTCCGCCGACATGGTAGCCAGTTACCTTTTTGGTGGTTGTTTCCAAATCTATCTTAATCAAATTAAGAGCGGTTTAACAAACGTCCAATGAGTCCGCGCGCACCTTTTTTCGCGGGCTCAACTGTGTCGGGCGCGGGAATTTTTGATGCAACTTCTGATTGCTCAATTGCGTTACCTTCAACCGACGTGTCAGGAGCTTTGGAATTGTTTCCAAGTAATGAACCGCGTGTTGCTGACAACCCTTTAGCCAGTTTAGTTAATGCATCTGACCCAGTGTTCGATGTCATGCTCGACCCTTTTGGTGCAAACAACCCCAGTAGCACCAAACGCTGGTCTAATAACGTGGCACCGCGCCAATGCACAGGATCAGCGACCGAGAAGACCTCGTTGCCGCCTGTGGCAACCTGAACCAAAGCCAACGCGCCCTTTTGCTTTTGCTGCAAGACCCGTCGAGGTGCGGTTGCTTGGGCCAAATCAGTTGCCGTCGGCGCAACCGCGCCAGCGCCACGGCGGTTGGAAATTTGTACGCTCATAACCGTGGTGTCAGCGCCAGCGCCTTTGCCATCAAGTGATGAACATTTGGCAAGCATCAATGAGCTGCTTTGCAAGCCGTTACTGATAGAGGTTTCGTCAATGCAGTAGCCCTTTGGTGCGGTTACAACAAAGGAGCCACGCGCAAGTGTTGCGCGCGTGGTTTTCGCAATCACGGGACCTTCTTGGGCCCCATCTGTTGAAGGCATGGTTTTAGGCGCAAAAGAAAACCCGTTAGCGCCGTCGACACATGCGCTTAACGTTGCGCTACACAACAGCGCCAAGCCCAACTTGCGGGCTTGGCGAATGTTGAGATCAAAGATCCCAATACTCATGCTTTTCTGCCTTACCACCGGGATGCGTGACCGCGCCCTTGTAGATTTCGCCAACTTGGTCTGCGTACTTCCAAAGCGCGCCAGAGGCATAGATTGTCTCGCGCGGGCCTTTCCATTCGGCACGACGCGCTGCCATGTCTTCGTCGGAAATATCCACATCAAGCGTACCCTCAACAGCATCAAGCGTGATGATGTCGCCCTGCTTTAGCAACGCAATCGGACCGCCGTGCGCGGCTTCTGGACCAACGTGACCCACACAAAAACCGCGTGTCGCGCCAGAGAAACGGCCGTCAGTAATCAGCGCCACTTTCAAACCCATGCCTTGACCTGACAGCGCAGCAGTTGTCGCCAACATTTCGCGCATACCTGGACCACCTGCTGGACCCTCGTTGCGGATCACAAACACATCGCCTTCGCTATAAGTACGGTTCTGAACCGCTTCAAACGCGTCTTGCTCACATTCAAAGATGCGTGCAGGACCGACGAAACGCTGATGCTGCGCTGCCATGCCAGCAACCTTAACAATCGCGCCCTCAGGAGCGAGGTTGCCCTTAAGACCCACAACGCCACCTGTTTTGGTGATCGGTGTTTCTACAGGATACACAACGCGGCCATCGGCCTTGAGCGTGTGCTTGTCGAGTTCTTCACCGATGGAGTAGCCCGTCGCAGTCATGCAATCCTCGTGCAGAAGACCCGCACGACGCAGCTCGTTCAGTACCACAGGCACGCCGCCAGCTTCATAGAGGTCTTTGGCAACATACTGACCGCCGGGTTTCAGATCGACGAAGTAAGGAGTGTCGCGGAAGATATCGCATACGTCCTCAAGGTAGAAATCAATACCCGCTTCATGCGCCATCGCTGGCAAATGCAGACCCGCATTTGTGGAGCCACCCGTACAGGCAACGATACGCGCTGCGTTCTCAAAAGCTTCGCGTGTGCAAATGTCGCGCGCGCGGATGTTCTTTTCGATCAGGTTCATCACGGCGATGCCGGAGGCTTTGGAGTACTCGTCGCGGCTCTCGAATGGGGCGGGGGCGCCGGAGGAGTTCAGCAGACCAAGACCAATCGCCTCGGACACACAGGCCATTGTGTTGGCTGTGAACTGACCGCCGCACGCGCCAGCGGAAGGGCAGGCGACGCGCTCAAGAATTTCAAGCTCGGCCTCTGTCATTGTGCCGTTTTGCTGATGGCCAACCGCTTCGAACATGTCTTGAACGGTCAAATCGCGATCTGCGTATGCCGCCGGAACGCTTGCCCCCTCTGGCGCGCGACCTGGAAGGATGGAGCCACCGTATACAAAGACGGACGGGACGTTCAGGCGGATCATTGCCATCATCATACCGGGTAGAGATTTGTCACAACCTGCAAGACCCACAAGTGCGTCGTAGCAGTGACCACGCATGGTCAACTCAACCGTATCAGCAATCGCTTCGCGAGACGCCAAGGAAGAGCGCATGCCCTCGTGGCCCATCGCGATGCCGTCGGTCACTGTGATTGTCGTAAATTCGCGTGGTGTGCCGGATGCGGCTTTGACGCCCATCTTTGCGGCCTGTGCCTGACGGTTCAAAGAGATGTTGCAGGGCGCTGCTTCGTTCCAGCAGGTCGCAACACCAACGAGGGGCTGGTGGATTTCTTCCTCGGTCATGCCCATCGCATAATAGTAAGACCGATGCGGCGCGCGGGCCGGTCCTTCAGTCACGTGGCGGCTGGGCAGTTTGCTTTTATCAAATTTGGTCATTGCGGGCTCCCGAGAATGCGTTGCCCTGTGGATAAATGAGCATTGCCAAACCCGCAAGTCGCAAAGGCTCTGGCACACAGCGCTGAGCACGCCTAAATAGTAATTATGATCAAGACGCTTTTCTCATTCGATTACTCAGCGCATGCACGCTTCGTTGCCCCAGCGCGCGATAGCGCAGAGATTTGGCGTTTGTTGCTTGGCCTGATCATGACAATGGTCATTATCTTCATTAGTGCGCCTGTGATCTGGCCTGTTCTTGCGACGATCCTGAGTGAAGATGCCTATCTGCGACTGTATGCAGACTTCGAAAGTGTGCTCTTGCCGCAAACCCTACTTTTGATCTTGTTTTCGTTCGGGTTCGTGTGGATCTCGGTTGCGATTGTTGTGGTGCTCGTGCACCGGCGTCGTCCTGAAACCCTGATTGGTCCGCCAACAATTGCGTTCCTTCAAGCAAAGTTCGTGATTGTGGCTTTGCTACTGGTTATGGTCGCGATGTTGCTCTTGCCACCCTATGGCTACGCGCCTGCGCTTGAGGACGGGCTGCCGTTTGGGCGCTGGTTGCTGTTCTTGGTGCCCGCGCTTTTGGCGGTCTTTGTTCAGACAAGCGCCGAGGAAGTGCTGTTTCGTGGCTACCTTCAACAACAACTCGCCGCGCGCTTTGATCATCCTGTGATCTGGTTGCTGTTGCCTTCTGTGTTGTTCGGATTGGCCCATTACGCGCCTGACACCTATGGCAGCAACACGTGGTTGGTTGTGATCTGGGCGGGTTTCTTCGGGATTTTCGCTGCCGATCTGACCGCGCGTTCAGGAACGCTTGGCCCTGCGATTGCGCTGCATATTGCAACCAATGTTTCGGCGCTACTTCTGATCGCCCCACAAGGCGAGATGTCGGGTCTTGCGTTATTCCAGCACGGCTTCTCGGCCGCGGACGAAGAAGCGGTGCGCGCATATCTGCCAATCGACTTTGCGGTGATGCTTGTCAGTTGGCTTGCGGCACGCCTTGCACTGCGGCGCTGATTGCAATTGGGGCCATGGGGCTTTATCTGACAAGAAAGACTAACGCAGGAAAGGGTCTGGGATGAACTGGATCAACAATTACGTCCGCCCACGGATCAATTCAATTTTTTCACGTCGCGAGACGCCTGAAAACCTGTGGTCCAAGTGCGACGAGTGCGGCACGATGTTGTTTCACCGCGAATTGAGCGGCAATCTTAACGTGTGTACGTCCTGCGGTCACCACATGGCGATCACAGCGCGCGACCGTTTTGACGCGTTGTTTGATGGCGGTATTTTCACCGAAGTTGATGTGCCAGAGCCAGTCACGGATCCTTTGCAGTTTCGCGATCAAAAGAAATATCCAGATCGTTTGAAAGCCGCCCAGAAAGCAACAGGCGAAGCAGAGGCAATGTTGGTCGCTGAGGGCGAAATCGGTCGCACACCAATCGTTGCGGCCTGCCAAGACTTTTCCTTTATGGCAGGTTCTATGGGCATGTATGTCGGCAACGCAATTATTGCTGCGGCTGAACGAGCGGTCGCAACCGGCAAACCCTTGGTTTTGTTTTCCGCAGCGGGTGGTGCGCGGATGCAAGAGGGCATCCTTAGCCTGATGCAAATGCCACGCACGACAGTGGCTATTCAAATGCTGAAAGAAGCAGGGCTGCCCTATATTGTGGTTCTAACCCATCCAACAACTGGCGGCGTAACCGCGTCCTATGCGATGCTGGGCGATGTTCAGATTGCCGAACCAAATGCGCTGATTTGTTTTGCGGGCCCACGCGTCATTGCACAAACCATCGGTGAAAAGCTGCCTGAGGGCTTTCAGCGCGCTGAGTATTTGCTCGAGCACGGCATGTTGGACCGCGTCACCAAGCGGACCGAGATGAAAGAAGAGCTGGTGTCGATCATTCGCATGCTGATGCACATGCCGCCGCCTGTAATGGGTGATTTGCCAAAGCCATCCGAGTTTCCAGAATTGGCCCCACCCGTAGACGTTGAAACAGCTGAGACCGCGAAAAAATGAGCGCGGGCACATCGGACGTCATCCTTGAACGGATGATGTTGCTGCATCCCAAGATCATTGATTTGGTTTTAGATCGCGCGATGCGTTTGCTGGACGCGCTGGACAATCCTGAACGCAAACTACCCCCTGTGATCCATATCGCAGGGACCAACGGCAAAGGCAGCACCCAAGCGATGCTGCGGGCCGGTCTTGAGGGCGCGGGCAAACAGGTTCACGCCTATACGTCGCCGCATCTTGCGCGCTTTCACGAACGCATTCGTGTCGCGGGTGATCTGATTTCCGAAGAGTATCTCACCGAAATTTTGGACGAATGCTATAGGGCCAATGGCGGTGAAAGCATCACGTATTTTGAGATTACGACCTGCGCTGCCTTCCTCGCGTTCGCGCGTGTTCCTGCGGATTACGTATTGCTTGAGGTGGGCCTAGGCGGGCGCGTGGACGCGACCAATGTGATTGATACGCCTGCGCTGACGATCATCACGCCTGTGTCCATCGATCATCAACAATTCTTAGGCGACACACTTGCAGACATTGCAGGCGAAAAGGCAGGTATTATCAAACGCGGTGTGCCCTGTGTTGTTGGCCCTCAAGAGGACGACGCCCTTGACGTGATCGAAGCGAAAGCAGCCCGCCTTGGCGCGCCTTTGCTGGTTCATGGTCAGCACTGGCATGTCAGCGAAGAACGCGGACGTTTGATCTATCAGGACGAAACGGGCTTGCTTGATTTGGCCATGCCAGCGCTGCTTGGGGCACATCAGGTTCAAAATGCGGGCGCTGCGATCGCGGGCTTGCGTGCGCTTGGCTTTGGCGAAGAGGCCTGCAGCGCTGCGATGACGGATGTCACGTGGCCCGCACGGATGCAGCGTCTGAAGGATGGCGTCTTGCCTGCCAGCGTTCCAAATCTCGAGCTTTGGCTGGATGGGGGTCACAATGCCTCTGCGGCGCTGGCGATTGCGGACTTGCTTGGAACTTTGCCCCAGCGCGAAACCCATTTGATTTGTGGGATGCTCAACACCAAAGACGTGAGTGGTTACATGAAGCCCCTCGCACGGCATGTGACGCGATTGACGGCAGTCAGCATTCCCGACGAGATCAACACATTGCCCAGTGATGTGACAGCACAGGCGGCGCGCGATGCTGGTATTGATGCGATTGAAGCGGCCAATGTGCAGGATGCGCTTGCATCGATCGCGCAAAAGTCGCCAAACGCGCGGGTGCTGATATGTGGATCGCTCTATCTGGCAGGCCATGTGTTGCGTGAAAACGGTTGAAACCTAGATTTTGTGGCACTGGCGAGTCCTAGTGAAATTCGTACAACCCTAGTGCTATATTGACGTAGAAGAAACACGGGTTTAGAGCTAGATATAACGAAAACGGAAAAACGTTTCGAGCAGGTATGAGTAGTAAATTGTCAAAAATAGATGCGTTTGCGTCAACCATTCTGGTGGCTTTCTTTTCGCTTTTGCTGACATTGCAAAGCGCGCAAGCTGACATTGCCGAAGGGCTGTCTAGCGTCGAATTCGAATTTGGCGGACAAGCTTTTAGTGTCCAACGGGGCGCGAATGGCAACAGCCTGCCCAGCACGTATGCGCAGACCTCTCGCACATGCCCTTCGCATTGCATCGAACCTGGTATCGCGGCAGCGGGTGTCATAACGCTAACCGAACTTGAAGTGTTCAAGTTCATGCAGCAGCGCGTTTCACTTGGTATTGGCCTGATGGTTGATGCGCGGCTTCCCGCAGAGTTTTCTGCAGGCTCTATTCCAGGGGCGATTTCGGTGCCCGCGGCGACATTGGTTGCGAACAACCCCTATCGCGAAGATCTTATGCTTGCGCTTGGGGCAAAAGGGGACCATCGGTCAGATGGACTTTTCCAATGCCTTCGATCTGTTGGTCTTTGACGATGGTCCTTGGTCGCCAACGGCCCGTGAAGCCGTTCAGTTATTGTTAGAAGCAGGCTATCCAGCGCAAAAAATCCTTTATTATCGGGGTGGTTTGCAGATGTGGCATGTTCTTGGTTTAACGGTTTCAAAGTGAGTATCACGTCATGATGCGCAGTGTTCTTATCTTTTCCTTCTTTGCCTTGGCGACAGTCATGGTCATCGTATTTCAGCCGGGTCCACGGCCTGATTACGCATATGAGCAAACCGAAGCTGTCTTAAACGAGACGTCGCGCAACGAAGTGCAAGTCCTGCGCGACCCTCAGCCCGTGCCAGCACTCAGCGTACCTGATGACGTTATCAACGAATTGAAGACATCGTCCAAAGCTGTTCTGCGACCAGATCCACTTGCAGGCGCAACATCTGATGCCCTACAGAACTTACAGGCCACGTTAGATGCGTCTTTGGCAGTTGAGGACCTGGCCAATGATGCAACTGATCAAACCAACGTTTCAGTTCTTGATCAAACCCCTGCGCAAGAACGTCCGTATGTTTCAAGCAAGACCCAAGCGATTGCGCCTGAACTGCGCGACATGAGCTGGCAAACCTTGAACGCACTGAATACCTTGTCCCACAAATCCAAGGCACCAGGCCAAGAAGGCAGTCTGTTGAATTCCATCGTGCGGCGTTCAATGGGTCATGTGGATGGAACACAGATTGTGCGCCCAAGCGTAGTAGCACCTAGGGTGAATGTCGAAGTGACACGCGACGTGCAAATTCAAGCACCTAGCAATGCCACACAAATCAAAGCCACGCAAAATTATGTCGTTGCTTCGGGGGACACACTCGCGTTGATTGCGATCAAACTTTATGGCTCTGCCTTGGCAACAGAGCGTTTAGTCGCCGAAAACCCTGCGCTTCGCCAAAATCCGAATGATTTGCGCATTGGTCAATTGCTTCGATACAGCGTGAACTAGGCCCTTAGTTTCGCTTAGCTAACCCGTTTTCCATTATTTTAGTGATCTGGCGAAATTTATTTTTAAGCCTACGAAGGCGCAGTCGTAGCGCCTAGCGATGGTTTTTATGAGCCGGCACATCCAGTGAAGCTACACAATTTCTAGAGTCTCATCAAAGGCTTGGCGGAGGGTGGTGTGGATGAATTGGCGCTAAGGTTGAGCACATCATGCTCCATGCGCATGTCGTTTGCACATCTTGTGTCAGGTAGAGCGCGACACACGGAATGTTGACTGATTCGGAGTGATTCGCTTATAGCTTATTTTATACGGATCGCAGTGCCTGCCAGCACGTTAATCGATCTGCTGGGGCCACGAAATTCAAAGTTAAAACCTAAGATCCCACCGATGATTAACGTCTTATCGAGCGGCGCACGGGGAACGGGACACAGTACAGGCACTACCTTGAGGGAGCTTTCAAAGCTCCTTCTTTTTTGCCTTGTGTCTGGCGGCAGAGTATCAAGTGACGACCCTACAACCGGAGATCCAGATGACCCCGATCAAAAGCATTACAGACCTAGAAGCGATTTATGGTGTGCCGGTCGAACGCTCTATAACGAAAGTCGTGACACAGGTTACACCACACTACCGCAGATGGATCGAGGGTTCGCGCTTTGTGGTGATATCCACGGTTGGCCCTGAAGGCACAGACGGTAGCCCGCGCGGTGATGATGGGGCGGTGGTTGAAATTCTTGATAATCAAACGCTGCTTTTGCCCGATTGGTTCGGCAATAACCGCGTCGATACGTTGCGCAACATCGTGCGTGATGATCGGGTAAGCCTGATGTTCATGGTCGCGTCCAACACGACTGTCGTACGGGTGAATGGCACTGCAATTGTAACCACTGATTCAGCATTGCTTGCTCGATTTGAAAAGAAAGGCAAACTGCCGCGATCTGTTGTTGTTCTTAAAATTGGTGAAATGTATTTCCAATGTGCCAAAGCATTGATGCGTTCTGGTCTTTGGACCGGCGTGGGCAGTGATGTGCAACTCCCTACAGCGGGTGAATTCCTGAAAGAACGCGATGCACTATTTGACGCGAAAACGTATGACGACAATTATCCCGAATATGCCAAACCCAAGATGTGGTAGGCGTCATTCGTGGCCCCAATCTGCACTTTGCATTTCACGCAAACGGCTGGCGGTGCGTTCAAATTCAAACGTGCCTTCGCCCTCGACATACAGCATTTCGGGCGAAGCCGCGGCAGAGGCAATAAGCTGAACCCGCGCCTCGTATAGTGCGTCGATCAACGTCACAAAGCGCTTAGCTTCGTTAAAATTATTGCGGCTTAGGCGCGGAATGTCTTCTAGCACCAACACGCGCGCAGCCTCTGCGATCGTGAGATAGTCAGCGGGGCCAAGGGGCGCACCACATAGATCAAAGAATTTTGCACGCGCGACGCCGTTGTGAAAGCCGGGCAAAGTCACGGTTCGCCCTTTCACTGTCAGCGCATGTGGCGTTGCTTTGCCTTGGGTCAGGCGTTGCCAGATTTCTTCAATTTGTGCGCGCGACTCTCTTCCGATGGGCGTGAAATAAACGGGCGATCCAGACAAACGATCCTGTCGATAATCCGTTGGGCTGGCAAGTTCGGCCACCTCCATATGTTCCTTCAAGTGCTCGATAAATGGTAGGAACAACTGCCTGTTCAGCCCGTTCTTATAGAGATCATCAGGAATACGGTTCGAAGTTGTCACAATAACAACACCGCCCCCCATCAGCATTTCAAACAGGCGACCGACAATCATAGCATCGGTGATATCGGTGATTTGCATCTCGTCAAACGCAAGCAGCTTTACGTCTGCAATCACCGCCTCTGCGACAGGTTTCAAGGCGTCTTCAACACCGTCCTTGCGTGCTTTGTGCATGCCCGCGTGGATTTCTTGCATGAACGCATGAAAGTGCACACGCCGCGCGGGTACGGGGGAGGCGTCAACAAACAGATCCATCAACATCGACTTACCGCGCCCTACCCCACCCCAAAGATACAGGCCCTTCGGTCGGGGCGGCGCTTTGCGAAAGAACCCCTTTTTCACAGGCTCAGCCAAGGCCGCGCGAATACGTTCCAGCCGTTCAAGCGCAAGCTCTTGCACGGGGTCCGCGATCAATTCACCAGATGCAACGCGCGCGGCGTAAATGTCCGAAAGTGTATCCATGACCCCCTCTACCGCGCAACGCGCCATGCGAAAAGAGGGCAAACAATTGACCACAGTTTGAAAAGGCGTAACGTCGCGCGAATTCCTCGTGCTTGAAAGTCAGATGATGAAACCTCAAAGCGGCATATTTACCCCTGTCTTGATCTTGGGCTGTATCATCATCCTTGTAAACTTTGCGATCCGTGCATCGTTTGGCGTATTCCAGATCCCGATTGCGACTGAATTCAACTGGATGCGGTCGGAGTTTTCTTTGGCGATTGCGATTCAGAACCTTGCGTGGGGCATTGGTCAACCGATCTTTGGCGCGATGGCTGAAAAGATTGGCGATCGCAAAGCCATTATCGCAGGCGCACTGATCTATGCTGCTGGACTTGTGCTGTCTTCATTTGCGGTCACGCCCGAAGCGCACCAAATGCTCGAAATTCTTGTTGGCTTTGGTATCGCAGGAACGGGTTTTGGTGTGATCCTCGCCGTCGTAGGACGCGCAAGCTCTGATGCGAACCGGTCTATGTCGCTTGCAATTGCGACTGCGGCAGGAAGCGCGGGCCAAGTCGTCGGCGCACCCACAGCTGAACTTCTCCTTAGTTTCATGCCATGGCAAAACGTGTTCATCGTGTTCGCAGCTGCGATCCTTGCGGTTCTGATGTTGCTCCCCTTTATGCGCGCGCCTCAAATGGCCAGTAAAGCAGAACTGGAACAAAGCCTTGGCCAAGTCTTGAATGGTGCGTTCAAAGATCCGACCTACACATTCATCTTCCTCGGATTCTTCAGCTGTGGATACCAACTGGCGTTTATCACAGCGCATTTCCCTGCCTTCGTAACTGAAATGTGTGGTCCGATCCTGCCTGGCGGTGCGCTGCACGCAGCAGGGATCACAACAACCTCAGCCCTCGGCGCACTCGCCATCGCGCTTATCGGCGCGGCCAATATCGGTGGTACGCTCTTTGCAGGGTGGCTCGGCAATCGTTATTCCAAGAAATACCTGCTCGCAGGTATTTACACAGGTCGCACAATCATTGCGATTGTCTTCATCATGATGCCTATTACACCCACATCCGTAATCATTTTTTCGGTCGCGATGGGGTCTCTGTGGCTCGCCACGGTCCCGCTCACATCTGGCCTCGTGGCACACATATACGGGCTGCGCTACATGGGCACGCTCTATGGCATCGTCTTTTTCAGCCACCAGCTAGGTAGCTTCCTTGGCGTTTGGCTTGGCGGCAGAATGTATGACATCTACGGCAGCTACACAGCTGTGTGGTGGGTTGGCATTGGCGTGGGCGCATTCAGCGCAATCATCCATCTGCCGATAAGAGAACGCAAACTTGAACGCCCTCTCGCGGCCTAATGCTTCTTTGGTCTTGAAATACCTCGGGGGTCTGGGGGCTGGCCCCCAGCGCTATCCCTTGTAGTGCTCCAGCACATACCGACTGACCATCAGGTCCAAATGCGCGCCACCACCGTTTTTAAACAACGTGATTTCATTGTCTGATCGCCGTTCAAACCCGCTGCCTGAGTAGTAATCCGCGATCAAATCATCCCTCACAATCGCTCCACTATCGAGTGGAATTTGTACCTCTCCAATATGGCCAACCGTCGTGCTGAAATTATCAACAAACACCCGCGCTTTTTGCATGACCGCATCATCCGCTTCACGCATATCCGGGCGATACGCCCCAATCAGATCGACGTGCTGACCCGCTTGCAACCATGCGCCGCGCAGAACAGGCGTGGTGCTCATGGTGGCACAGGTCACAATATCCGCCGCGCGCACAGCTGTTTCTAGATCATCCGCAACGTGGGCGACCCGATCCTTGGAAAAGGCCTCTGCATTTGCGCGTGTGCGGCTCCAAACAGTGAACTCAGCATCTTGAAAGCCAGCGCTATACGCATCATGCAAAGACCGCGCGACAGTGCCGGATCCAATGATCAGGATTTTGCGGCTTTCAGGGCGCGCCAGTCGCAAAGCGCCCAGCAAACTATCCCCCGCTGTCTTCCATTTGGTAATCAAATGAAAATCAATGATCGCCTCTAGCGTTCCATGCGCGTCGTCAAACAAGGACACAGCCCCGTTAATCATAGGCACGCCCGCACTTGGATTGTCTGGAAAAACAGTCGCACATTTAACGGCTAGACCAAGCCCGTCAATCCACGCGGAACGGTTCAGCAATGTATCTTTACCGCGATACAGAAACGTATCCGCGATTTCGGCCTTTGGCAGAGTGTGGCCGTGCGTCAACGCTTTGGTCAGCGCGATCCAATCAAGGCCGCGCTCGCCGTCTTCAAATCCGATCTGAACACTCATGCCGCTTCCGCCTTTGTTAACAATCCCGCCTCAACCAGCCGCCTTGCCCAGCCCTCTGGCCTGTCAAACACATGCGTTTGCCAGCCGCGTGTTTTGGCGGCCTCGATGTTGTCGATCCGATCATCTGCAAACAACAGATCACTTGGCACGTGGCCGCAGTCAGCTTCCAGTTGCGCATAAATGTCTGCATCGGGTTTGATGACTTGCATGATGCCCGACACGTAAGCGCGGTCAAATTCGTTCAGGAAATCGTATTGCGTTTGTGCGTAGGCAAAGCTTTCCACGCCAAAGTTTGTGAGTGCAAAAACAGGCACACCCTTGGAACGCAACTTGCGCAATAGGCGCACAGAATGCGGGATCGCAGGGCTGGCCATTTCGATCCAATTGTCGTGCCAATGGCGAATTTCGGCGCGAAATTCTGGATATTCTTCCGCCGTTTCATAGATCACATCACGAAAATTTTCGCCCCGATCTACGCGATCGTTCATGGCGTGTAGAT
>Ga0233426_10002205_pt1 | contig 16670 bp, 13 predicted proteins | sample SI_118_April2016_6_FD_179875 | JGI IMG/M metagenome (GOLD analysis project Ga0233426, IMG submission 179875) | Seawater microbial communities from Saanich Inlet, British Columbia, Canada - SI_118_April2016_10_MG | ecosystem: Environmental > Aquatic > Marine > Inlet | place: Canada: British...
GAACCGATAGATCTTAGTGTGTCGCTATTGGAGAAATGTATAAGTTCTTTATTAATAAATGATTCTATCGGAACTTCTGTTTCATTGTGATCGAGAATAATATTTTCATCGTAATTGTATAACCATTTTTTTCTATTATCTGCTAATTTCTTATTAAAGGCGAGATCCATAGAATCATTCGTTAGTTCATTGACGATATAATTATTCATTTTAATATCTTTAAAATATTCTTTTGCTTCCTTGGCATTACTTGTTCCTAATCCCTTGTAATATTTAATATGCCATTTACCATTAGTTTGTTTATCCCAATCATTGTATTCCGTTAATGTGTAAAATGATTTAATCTGTTTTCCTTTGGTGGCCTTTATAATGGGAGTAATCATAGATGTGATAAATCCCAACTCTAAGAGAGAAGGCCATAATGTGTGAAATACATTTATAACTAAACCTTTTATATGTGAACCATCGTGATCTTGATCTGTCATAACCATTACTTTACCATATCTGAGTGGATTTGTATTCTTGTATTCCTTGCCCGTCTCTAATCCTATAATCTTTTTAAGATTCGTAATTTCCGAATTACCCATAATCTGAGACTTAGATGCATCTTTTACATTCATTACTTTACCCTTAAGAGGAAATACCCCATATCTATCTCGTCCAACAACTGATAACCCGGAAACAGCCATAGACTTCGCCGAATCTCCCTCCGTTAAAATTAGAATACATTCATTAGATTTTCGGGTACCCGCCCAATTAGCATCGTCCAATTTCGGAATATCCCTAATTTTATTTCGCTTGGCTCCATCGGTTTTCTTACTTTCTTTATTTAATTTAAATTCACTGAATTGGATTACCTTTTCAACGATATCAGTCTTATCAATTATTTCTTTTATAAACTTATCGGAAATAGTTGGTTTAGAACCGAATTTGGATTGCGGTGTAATTAATCTTTCTTTGGTCTGACTATCGAATGATGGATTTTCAATAACAGAATCAATAAACACTCTTAGATAATTCTTAATATAATTTTCTTGAATTGTCTTTTTATGTTTCTTTTCTATCATAGATTTAATACCCGAAAGTAATTGTTTCACGATATAATCGACATGCTTTCCGCCTTTCGGGGTTGCAATACCGTTTACGAATGATATCTGTTCGAACTTATCTTTTTTACTCAATGAAATACCAATTTTCCATCTTTTATCGATTTCCGAATAAACGAAATCTTCTTCTTTAGAAAGATACATCTTAGAATAATCCATGAAGTTATTTACTTTGATTTTCTTTCCATTTAAGAACACATTGACACTTTTATCTGTCATTCCAGCGATATCATATACCCTCCTGTACATTAAATTAATCATATAATCACTGAATTCGACAATACCGAACCTTTCGAAATCTGTTTTCCATGTAATCTTAGTATAAGGTTCCACTTCTGTTCCCGATATTTTGGGTTTATGTTTGATTTTCATATTTTCAGAAAATTTCTGAATAAATTTTTTCTTTCTAACATGATCAATGGTTTTTATTTCGAACTCCTTTGAAAAGATATTAGTTAACTTAGCTCCATAACCATTTTTACCTCCAACGATCTTTTTTTCATCTGTCTTATAATTACCCGATGTCAAAAGTTCACCGAATATCATGGATGGAATCCATAAGAGATTACCATTTTCATCTTTTTCGGTTGGATGTTCCGCAATATCAACCCCCGTTCCATCATTGTAAATACTAATTTCACCCTTTTCTCTGTCGATGGTTACCTTTAGATTTTTAACCGGGTAATCGGTTTTATTTTTCCTTTCAGTAATTCTCACAATCTGATCTCGGGCATTAACAAGAATTTCATTATAAATATTATAAACTGCGGGGATATATTCCCCGTCCTTAAAAATAATATTATTGTCTTCTAAAATTGGGAGATTTTCTTCTATTAAATCGCATCCACCGACATACGTGTCGGGAGTCTTGTAGATATGATTCTGTAACTCTTCTTTCTGATAATCTTCTAACTCCATAATAAATATAATATAACATCAAGTTTTTAAATAAAATCAAATTTTAATATATATATTAATTATAATGGGTCAAACTAAGAAATCTTTCACAGGGGTTAAAAGAAATAAAACCAAGAGTAAACATACAACCAAGGGTAAACATACAACCAAGGGTAAACATACAACCAAGGGTAAACATACAACCAAGGGTAAACATACAACCAAGGGTAAACATAAAAATAAAACTAAGAATAAAACCCTAAAAACCATTAATATAATAAAAGGAAATATATCAGTGGAAAATATAGATGATAAAAGATCTCTTTTAATTAGTAAAGGAAATAAAATTATAATTGAATTAGTAAAAAAATTTAGTGGTGGTAAAAGTGGTGATTTAGTTTATCTTATAAAAGATAAAAAAAAAGAATATGTTATGAAAATATTTATGGATCATGGATCCGCGAATCATGAAATAAAATTACACGATAAACATTGTAAGATATTTAAGAATAATATGATGGTTCCGGAGTTATTTTCTTACGGGGATACGAGTAATATACCATTTTCAGATAAAAAGGGTAAGTTTAAATATATGATAATGGAATCTATCAACGAACCAACTGAATTAAGTGATTATATTCGGAAAAATTGTAAATCTGTGAAAGATAAAAATATAAATCCTTACAACTTGGCTTTACAATTATTTTATTACTTGGCTATGATAAACAAAAATAAGGTAAGACATTGCGACATACATACCAAGAATATATTAATAATTAAAAGTAAAAAAGATTTAATATTAGATTTTTCATTTATAAATGGTGATAAAATAAATGTTGGTAAATTTAACATCAAAATTATTGATTTCGGAATATCAGAAATTAATAAAGATTGTAAAAGAAATAGAAGATTTATTGGTGCAGTTTTAAACGATATAAAAGCTTGTAATGCTTTTAATACAAAGGACATTATCCATCTAAAAAAAGATATGTCTTCTATGTTTTTAAGTTCATTTTCTAAAAAATTCAGACCGAAATATATTAATGAAGATTTATATATATTCTTAAAAATATTAAGATTATTGAATCTTATAACAAAAAAAATAAATAAGACAATGATTGATAATATACAATATTTAGTAAAACATAATGAGAAAAGATTATTTGAAAAAATATATAATATCTTAGTCAGTTGATTTAGGTTTACTTGGATTATTTTCAGAGATAGCTACCTTAGGCTTCACTTCAACAGAGGTTAATAATTCTTTAACATTACCTATTGCTGATGCTAATTGTTGCCCTGATTGAGTAGTTGATTGACCCGCATTAAAAAGATCTAATAACTTGTCCATTTTTTCATCCATTTTTTCATTTTTAGGTTCCAATGTTTCATCCAATTTACCCTTATATTGTTGAGGTAAATTTTTCAATAACTCTTGTTCAAAATTATAATTCTTTTTTTCTTCTTTTTTCCCTTTATTAACATCGGCTTTCCCGGGAAATTCTTTTTCAACTTGTTTTCTTTTTATATTTTCAATGCTTTTACAGAATGGTTTATATGCTTCTCGGTGATCTTCGTATTCATCATATTTACCTGATAATTGGAAAAATTGCCAACCTTCGGTTTTTAATTGTTCGGTTGTAATAGCGAATTCAAAATAATTTTTATCAAGTGAAAATAATTGTAAAAATCCATTACAGGTGGTGACCATTAATGAAATTGTCCATGAGGTCCAATAACTTATATTCTCGAAATTTTTAGGTAACTTAGCGGGATCCATCTGCCCCATTGATAAAATCGCGGGTAGTAAAATTGATCCAGTTGTGACTAAAAATCTAAATGCATCGTAATATTTTTTAGTACTATTTCTTCTATTTTCATATGATAATACCTCTGCTAAAAATCTACTCCTTAGTATATTTTTTTCAGTTTCATTATTTAAATCAAGTGTATCAATGATATCATAAATCTGATCTCTGTAAGAATAAACATTTAATTCATTTACTGGTATTTTAGAATTATCCCCCATTATTTAAATGAATTATTTTATTTTTCGTGTTGAATATTTATGTTACATATTTTGGAATAAAGGTAAATATCTTTTAATAATCTTTTACTTTTACCAGATACTTTAATACCATCGGCTTCTAATTCTTTTTTAATATCATCGGTTTTTTTTTTTCTTATTTCATTAATCTTCGATTCTACCCTCCGAATATCTTTCTGGGATAAATTATTTTTTTTTAAACTAATATTTTTTTTATTACTTCTCCGTTTATTCTTTTTATTTTTACGAGATATTTTCTTTTCCACCGATTTCTTTTCTACCGATTTCTTTTCCACCGATTTCTTTTCCACCGATTTCTTTTCCACCGATTTCTTTTCCACCGATTTCTTTTCCACCGATTTCTTGTTTGAGGATTTTTTTTTTATATCCCTGACAATATCTGCTTTCATATTAGATTTTTCCCTGGACAATTCAATCTGTTTTTCTATTTCATTGATATCTTTTATATTAATTTTACTTGGTTTTTTCCTTGTAAATTTGTGTTTATTTTTAACACCCTTTTTATGAATTATTTTAATATCGGGATCATTCTTTTTTCTTACAAGATTTATTTTTTTAGGTGATTTATCTTTACTAGATTTACCTTTCGTTGAACCTTGATTCAAAACCCCACTTTCTAAATATTTTTTATAATTTTCTGACATAGGGCTTAATTTCTTTCTACCCCCATCTTGAACTGTTTTTTTAATATGTGTTGTATTTATTTTTTTCGATAAATCCATATCTACTAATAAGTAGATTTAAATTTCGCAGAGTATTACGAAAATAGTTTCGAGTAATCATTTTTACCACCGCTAATTTTCTGTTGGTGTAATTTTATTTCGGTTATCAATCTATTCTTGCACAGATTATCATCTGCGAATATTTCTAATAATATATTTAATATCACTAAATCTCCAGGATATTCATTTTTTAATAATTTTTTCAATGATTCTTTAATAAATACTTTTAAATGTTCTTTTCTTTCAGTATATAATGTAGATATAACGTGATCAATTTTATCATCTTGTATAAATTTTATTTTATTTTCTATTAAATAATTGTCATAATTCGTTTTGATATAAAAAAAAATAAGATCTTTTATATTTTTCTGTATAGTTGTCATTTATGATTTAATAGAATATACTTTTATTATAAAATAAACATAAATCTTTTAAATTCATTTAAAAAATTATATCTTAATATAAATTATAATGTCATTCTGCTGTAAATTATATTGTCATATAAAATTAATTTGTAGTTTTAGGAAATGTTATAATGATTATACTGATACAGGGGGGCGTGATCTTGTTTTATTGGATAATTTATTAAATAATGTTAAGGATTGCGGGTCAGTTATGATAAAATTCTGTCAGTGGATGACCCCCAAGTTAGAACTGATTCATCTTGAAACGAATAATATTATTAATAACGTGAAACCATCGTGGTTAGAAAAATTAGAGAATTTTTATGAAAATTGCCCGGAACACGATATAGACTATACGATAAATGAATACAAGAAAGTATTTAATGAAGATATAGAAGACAGATATGAAATAATTAAAACGATAGGATCTGGTAGTATTGGTCAAGTATATCTTATAAATGATAAAAAGAAAAATAAAGAAAAAGTATTAAAAATACTTCATCCCGATGTTAGATCTCAAATAGGTTTTTTCAAATGGTTTACTAAAATATTATTATTTTTCCCGTGTATTAAAAATAAAACAATCCAATTGTTTCCGTTTGATATATTTAATTTCATAGATCAATTTTTAGATCAGACGAATCTAATAAATGAAGCCAATAATATTCTCCATTTTGAAAGATTTTATCGGGAAAATGAGTATATAGTTATCCCAGAAATATATAAAATAAGCGAGAATATTCTAATAATGTCATATGAACCGGGTGTAAGTATAGAAGATGAAGAATTAAATGATTATAAAATAAATAAACTCGTAAATCTTTATCATTTATTCATAAGAGAAAATCAGATGATAGAAAATTTCAATCACGGAGACCTTCATCCTGGAAATTGGAGGGTTAGAGTTGAAGAAGGGGAGTGTAAACTAGTAATTTATGATTTCGGTTTCTGTTGGAAACAGGGAAAAAATCAATTCGAAGAAATGGGGGATTTAATGGCGGATACATTTGAGTCATCTAACCGAGAAACGAATGATGTATCATTGGATAACTTATGTAAAATAATGTATCATGCTGTAATATATGATGGAGAAGATAAAGAAAGTGCTTATAAAGATAGAATAAAGGTATTCATAAATAATAGATTAAATTCCCTTGAACCCTGGAAATTATCGCCCGTTGTTTTATTAAAATCAATTATAGAATTCTGTAAAATAGAGAGATTGAAAATTGATCCTAAATTATTACAGGGGTTTATTCTTACAATTCAGTGTCAGAAATTATTAGAAAAATATGAGTTGATGTCGTCAGATAATAATTTAATGGATGATTATAAGGTATTTAGAGAAAGATATCTTAATATTTATACATTATGTAAAACTTATGATATATTTCCAGGATATTCTTTATATATAGAAAATAAACTAAATGAAAAACAAGTTCAGGTCAGTGGTATATTTGATACGATAGATATAAATGATATAGATTTACGGAATATGGCATTGGATATATAAAGGGTCGAATTTAAAATAAATTTGATTTATTAATATAAAGTTTTGTTATTAGATTACTCTATCATGATAAATGAAAAAATTATCAACGATGTTATTGATAAATATTTCAGAGAAGAAAATATATTAGCTATTCATCAAATAGATTCATATAATGATTATATTGAAAATATCTTACCAATGATATTATCACAGTTCTTCCCGCTAGATATATCATTTAAGGATAATAAGATTGAGAATATTAAAATAGAAATAATAAAATTAGACATAGATCTACCTAGATACACAGAAAATAATGGTTGTACGAAAATAATGACACCCAATATTGCCCGTTTAAGGAATTTAACATATTCTCTAACTGTCATCCTAGATTTAAGTATAAATATAAGAGTAAATATAGACAATGAAATAATAAATTTACCCTCTAAAATAATAAAAGATATTATACTAACTAAAATACCGGTAGTCGTAAAATCCAATTATTGTAATTATTATAAGGATATTGTTTCAGAATGTTCATTTGATTCCGGAGGATACTCTATAATCAATGGAAATGAAAAAGTTATAATATCTCAAGAAAAAATAACACCTAATATCATACAAGTATATCCGAGTAAAGCTAATTCTAAATATGCATATGTTTCAGAAGTAAGATCATCCCGAGATAATACTTTCGGTATAACTAAAACAATATCAGTTAAAATAACGAATAAATCAAATATATACAATAATTTAATATATGCATCAATACCTCATGTTAAGGAGGAAATACCCGTATCTATTATATTTAAGGCCCTGGGATGCTACTCCGATAAAGAAATATTATATTTTATCATAGATAATGATAATTCAGAATTAGATAGTCAATTATCTAAAATGGTCTTAAAAACATTAAAAGAAAATTCTGATATTTCCAGTCAATCCGATGCAATAAATTATATAAGTAAGAGAATAAATTCTAATAATAAATTTAATTCCGAAATAAAGGTAAGCTATTGCAAGAATATTTTAGAGAAAGAATATCTACCACATCTTGATAATAATTCTGAAAAATTATATTTTACTGGTCTCATGATTAATAAATTATTAAAATGTTATATTAATGTTGAATCTCCGAGTGATAGGGATTCCTATATAAATAAAAGGATAGAAACCTGTGGTGTTCTTTTGGGTAATCTAACCATTCAAGGTATAAGCAAGGTGGTTAAGGATATGAAAATATTTATAACGAAAGAAGTTAGTTCTGGAATTTGGAATATTAAAGATGATTATTCAGATATAATAAATGAGTTTAATATACACAAAATAATTAAAAAAACGTGTATCGAAAATATTTTAAAAGGTGCGATGGCAACCGGTAATTGGGGTATGAAAAGTAATAATAACAGGCAGGGTGTTTCGCAGGTTTTAAATCGTCTTACATTTATGAGTACACTTTCACATTTAAGAAGAATATCTACACCGGTAGATAATACAGGGAAACTTATACCTCCCCGGAAGATTCATTCTTCTCAATGGGGTTATATATGTCCCGTAGAAACACCCGAGGGTCAATCTGTTGGTGTGGTAAAAAATTTATCAATGATGTGCGAAATAACATCATATCATAATTCACAACTGGTAATGGAGGTAATAGATGATTACATAATTGGATTCGACAAACTTGATATTTATAAATATAATAAGAAAGAATATACGAAAATATTAATTAATGGAAAATGGATAGGTTATATATCTAAACCCGATGAATTCGTTCAATACTTTAAAGAAAAAAGAACGATTGATATAATTCATCCTCATAATTCTATTTATTGGTCTATAAAGGAAAATTCAATCTATATATTTACAGATAGAGGAAGATGTACGCGACCATTATTTACGAAAAAAGCATATGATAATTGTGATAGTATAACTAAAATATTGAAGGATAATGAAAGCTGGTCTAAATCGTACATAAGTGGCTTATCGGATTATATCGAATATGTAGATGTCGCTGAAGTTGAAAATTGCCTTATAATGATGGATTATAGAAATATAAATAATAAAAATAAAGATGAATATACTCATTGCGAAATTAAACCCGGATTAATAATAGGATCTCTTGCTTCATGTATCCCCTTCTTAAATCATAATCAATCTCCGAGAAATACGTATCAATCCGCTATGGGGAAACAGGCCATAGGTATTCATTGTACGAATATTAATCAACGATTTGATACATTTACACACGTATTATATTATCCACAGAAACCTCTCGTAAATACTAAAATGATGAAATATTTTAATTTTAATTCGATGCCCAACGGTGTTAATGCTATCGTAGCTATAGCAACATATACCGGTTATAATCAGGAAGATTCAGTTATCATTAATCAGGGTGCAATAGATAGAGGACTATTTAATTCAACATTTTATAGAACTTATAAGAGTGAAGAAGAAAAAAATCAATTAAGTGGGGATGAGGATATATTCTGTAAACCGAATGAGGAAAGATTACTTTTCTCTAAATATGGTGATTATAGTAAATTGAAAAATGATGGATTCGTTGAAAAGGACACGAAGGTAGAAGAAAATGATATGATAATAGGTAAAGTAATGCCTATTAAAAATAACCCCGAATATGATTATAGGGATAGCAGTACTTGTATAAAAAAGAATGAAAATGGATATATCGATGGCAATTATGTAGGTATTAACGGGGATGGTTATCGTTTCTGTAAAGTTAGGGTTAGAAGTCCCCGTATTCCCGAAATTGGGGATAAAGTATCTAGCAGGCACGGTCAGAAAGGCACCATAGGGATGACATATTTACCGAAAGATATGCCATTTACGAAAGATGGAATAATTCCAGATATTATTATTAATCCCCATGCTATCCCTAGCAGGATGACAATCGCGCAGCTTTTAGAATGTATATTGGGTAAATCTTGTTCTATCTTGGGATATGAAGGAGATGGTTCCGGATTTAATAATACCAATGTTAATGACTTGATTGAGATCCTTGAAAATCAAGGTTTTGATGGAACGGGTAATGAAACATTGTACAATGGAATGACAGGTGAACAGATGAAAACACAGATATTTATGGGACCAACTTATTATCAGAGATTGAAGCACATGTCTGGAGATAAGGTTCATAGTAGAGCAGGGGGGCCAATTGTTGCCATGACAAGACAACCGGCGGAGGGTCGTTCTAGTCACGGTGGATTAAGATTCGGTGAAATGGAGAGAGATTGTATGATATCTCATGGATCATCTTATTTCTTGAAAGAAAGGATGCTGGATGTTTCGGATAAATATTCAATGTATATCTGTAATTCCTGTAAATTAATTTCTCCTGGTAATAGCGAAGAAGGCATATTTGAATGTAAGAAATGTGATAATTATTCAGATTTCACGAAGGTATATATCCCCTATGCGTGTAAGCTTCTTATTCAAGAACTTATGTCTATGAGTATGGGTCCAAGGTTATTAACAGATTAAGATAAAGATTCTCTTAAACCACTTATATCTATTATTATTTTATCCTTTGAAATTTTTTTTTTCTTATTTTTAGTTTGTTTTTTCTTTTTCTTATTATTCGTTTTGATGATTCTTTTAGATTGATTTGAACGCGACTTTCTCTTAGTCTTTTTCTTTTTTTTCCTTTTAACAGATGTTTTACGTTTCTTCTTGGATTTTTTCCCCCTTTTGGATTTTTTTTTCTTTTTGGATTTTTTCTTAAATGAAGAACTTTTATAATTGGCTTGAATCGGTGTGATATCTCCCATAAATAAAGAACTTAATACTTTATCTGTATCTATTTCACCCGAATATTCATCTTTACTTATTAAATCTGTTATAATATTAATAAAAGTATAAAATTCGTCCCAAGATTCATCGCCCAGTTCATCGCCCAGTTCATCGCCCAGTTCATCGCCCAGTTCATCGCCAATATCTACCTGCTCCTGAGACATAGGTGCTGTAATGCCTCCCCCCCCCGATCCTTCTCCTAATATTTCTTCCGATACCATCGAATCTGTGGATAAATCTCCCCGTAAATCTCTGGGTGAATCGGTGGTTTTTTTCTCGGGAGTCCCCACAGTGTCTGTCGGCATCCGGGTCACCGGCGTCATTCCTCCGTCCGATCCTTGAGATATTTCTCTCGGTTCCCCTAATCCCTCTAATTCTGTGGATAAATCTCCCCGTAAATCTCTGGGTGAATCGGTGGTTTTTTTCTCGGGAGTCCCCACAGTGTCTGTCGGCATCCTGGTCACCGGCGTCATTCCTCCGTCCGATCCTTGAGATATTTCTCTCGATTCCCCTAATCCCTCTAATTCTGTGGATAAATCTCTCTGTAAATTGTGAGGTAAACCAGCGGATAAATCCTGGGTATTTTCGGTGGGATCGGGGGAGGGGTCGGACAGGGGAGAAATGACAGGTGAATCTCCCTGGGAGGGAGAGTCTGATTGGGGTGTGTATGGGGATGAAGCTAGAGGAACGCCTCCGGTTTCTCCACCACTCTGATAACTCACTCTTTGTCTTTTAGTTGGTCTCGATGCATCATCCTTTTTCGGACAGTTCTTCTGTATCTCTCTATTAATATGTACATCATGTTGTACCTTCATTTCATCGTTGACGAAAGGTAAACTCGAAACTTTCACCTTAAATTCTTCTATTATTTCAACAGTTACTTGGGGTATATTTCCTTTCATCTTTTTAATAAATAAAATCGAATCTCTTACAAGGGGGACCAGTGGCATATTATAATCAGGTAAACCCGAAAGAGATGGTAACATATCGGTAGAAACTAAACAGTAGTTGATATGTCCTAATATTAAGGAATGGGCCATACATATTTGCCTTAATTGTGCCCCAAGTTCATTATAAATCTTACATATACTATTACAATTTTTGGTTATTTCTGCTATAAGCTTATCTCTTGTATTTATAATATCTTTCCTATTTTTAAGAGAAAACCCACTCTTATGAAGTTCCTCCTGAGTTTTCCCGTAAGGTTGATTTTTCTTGTAACCACTTTTAGGATTTAAAAATGTATCAGAACCACAATTACCGAAGTTCGCTTCTTCCTTCGTTACCCCGGGATAATGATCATTACCGATAACTATGCGGGTTACAACCTGCTTTATAATCATTTCATCCGGTTCAAGAGAGGGGACTGGGTATCCGCTGCCCTTAAATTGAAACTTTAGTAAATTTAAAGAACATTTGAATTGATTAAATGAACTTATTTCGGGTTGAATAAATAATATATCCATTAAACGCTCTAATTTTATGGAATTTTCACACACGGATTCAATATATCCGGGAACAACTGGATGGAGCCCGATAATTTCTGTGTAAAATCTCTCTAATTGTCTGTAACGGAATATATGCTTACAATCTTCGTCGGAGTTTTTGGCGGCCGCCATTCTCTTGTTCGAAACATCCCCTGGACACCCCCCACATACTAATGTTTTAAGAGTAGAAGGTAAAACATGTTCAACCTCGTGACCGAGAACATCCCCACTAGATTGTTTGCTTTCTATTAATCCCATCCAACCTCTCTGATTGGTTTTCTTCCCGTAAACCAGTTTCCCTTGGTTTTCTGGACTACCATTGATTTCAAATATTGCCCGTAGATTCTTACTTTCAATTTGTGAAGTAAAAAATATATAGGATCTATTGCCATTCGCTAATGTTGGAAATCTGGATTGTGTCTTCCAGTTTAATAAACGATCGATATATATCATCACATTATCTAAAACGACCTTACTACATCCATGAGTAACAGTAAACTTTTGAGATATATTTTTTTTAACAGGTCTCTTTCTTTTCGGTTCACCTGGTTCATCTGGTCGGAAGAACTGCGGTGATTTTCTTACGCGAGGTTCTCTTACAATATCATATTTCGGAAATTTATCTTGGTCAGATGTAAATAATATCGGCTTAGATGAATCTTGATCGGTCGTTTCCATCGATTCATCTGATTCATCGGGATCATTATTTTCTGGTATATCGGATTGAAATATACTCGTTAAAGATTTAAGCCATCCTTTCGTTGAATCTAACCAACCCTGATATCTTGATTTATCTGATGCAGGTTCCGTATCTAAATCCATTTCATCTTCAACTACCATATATTATATATAATATAATTATTTAATACCCAACTCTTTTATTTTTTTAACATATGTATCTGCTAAAACTTCTAATGCGGGATATTTAATATTCTTGTAATTTATATATGTCCCCGCTATATCAGACTCAATTTCATTTACGAAATAATTAGAAGGACTGAATTTTTTATTTTTATGACAACAAGTTAAATCAATTCTCACCATGGCGGGTATAACTTTCCTTCTATTGTAGCTAATTTTAGGTAATACTTTCATTACCTTGGTTCCAATATTCACACATTCCTCTATAACCTTAGGATCAACTATTTCTGAGACTTTATAACTTTTATCTGTCTGAAATATATTTATAGCATAGGAGAACTCACCATTAATCCAGAATGTTTTAACTTCTCCGTGCTCAATAAATCCGGTAATTAATTCCTGAACTAAATATTCCCTGTAAAACTCATTATTTTCATTAAAATATTCGTTTAAAGGATTAATATCTTTTAATATATCGCTTAATGTGAATTTCTGGAATCCAAGACCAATCGTCCCCCCAATAGGTTTAATAATAAATTTACTCCATTTACATTTCTGAACTTGTTGAACTAATTTAACGGTTTTAACCGAATCTTTAATAAAAATAGTCGGACTGATGGGTATTTTATGTTTCTGTAAATGCTGTAAGTATTTTTTCTTATCCCATAAAAATGCCATGTATTCGTATGATGGAAATATTTTATTCTTCTTTAATTGAAATATCTTGTCTAAACGATCGATTCCATCTTTTCCGTGAAATTTTTTAACATATGGATCATCATTTATAGCATTAATTAAGTCATATCCAATTGGTATATTGATATCGTTCTTCTGTAATCTAGCATTACTAATATCTTTCGGCATAATCACGTCAACTTCTACATCTCTAAATTTATTTTTAATTACATACGCCAAACCAACATCGGTGTGAATATCTCCTTCAAGTTTGTATTTTTTAGGTATAGTTTTTAATAATTCTTTATCTAAGACCTCTTCTCCTGTTTTCCCACAGATTATACCGATTTTCATTTAATATATTATTTCTTAGAAATTAAATATATTAAATTATTTTCTTTATATTGGTATAATGAGTATTAATACATTTTTCTTGAATATTGTTAAGTTGGAAAAAGAAAACGATAATGAGAAAGATATTCCCCGCGTGATAGATACTAAAATTAAAAAAGAAAAAATAAGTCCTAGATCTCGTTTACCAATTAAAAGAAATGAATCGTGGGAAAATTTCGTTAAATTTTCGTGGGGATGGATTTCCTAAGGAATTAATGATTTCCATTGAAAATTAGGCCCATTTCTATCTGTTCTAAACTTAGGATTTTTTTTTAAAGAAAATAAATAAGAATCTTTTTCAATCTTTTCCAGTGTTTCATTTCGAGTTTCCGATAAACAATCTTTAATTCTTTCGTAAAAATGAATATGAAAATGAATATTATATTCCCTTACTTCTTTTTCGGGGTCGTAACCATTGAATATTAATTCGAATATAAACCTTAAATCATACATCCCACATGTATGAGATGCCCATACATTGGGAATACACATAAAACATTTCGTAATAATCTCATTTATGTATATTTTTTCGTAATAATCTTCGTATTTATTATCTTTTAAAGTATGATAAAATTTTTCATAATCTTTATTTAGATATAATTTTAATTTGTATTTTCTAGTTTCTTTTTTAAAGTTATTATAAAAGGATTTATTCGTCCTTATAAATTTTAATCTTTCTTTTATGGGTAAATTATTGTAAATTATTTCAAGGACATCTTTATTATCAAATATCATAATACTTTAAATTTGATTTTAATTATTAAGTAAATTATAAGTTAAACTTTAAAATGAAAGAAGATAAAGTTCATACCGAAGTTAAAAAAATTACGAAACCGAAAAAAATTAAATGTCACTATTGCAACAAAAAAGTAGGTTTAATCGTAATAAAATGTAAATGTGGTCATATATTCTGTCAATCCCATCTAAACGCTCACTCTCATAATTGTACGTATGATTATAAGAAAGAAAAAAAAGAATCTTTAGAAAAAAATAATCCTAAACTGGGTCTAAAAATGATAAAAATTTAATGCTTAATTGACGCCAATTTAAATACATCTTTCGTAAAAAATTTAATAGTCAAGTATAATATCGGAATTGATAATATAATTCTAATGATCCCTATTGCTTTATTAATATATGGTTCATCGAATAATTTAATATCAAAGATATCATAATTATTTACCCAGTAACCTAATTCATTATCTCTCTGCGAATAATTATAATTTTCACATAAATCCTCTTCCCCCTCATGATTTTCTTTCGGACCCCTTTCTTCACAGAGTTTTGAATATAATTTCTTAAAGTATTCAAGAGATGTCCACGAAATAAAACCAATGCAACAACCAATTAAACATCCTGTCATAGAATCCGCCAAACTATGATAACCCTTACTGACCCGATGGATGCCTACCATAAAAGCTATGAATAAACCGGTGAATGCTATACCCCGCCGAATCTTAATATCTTTAATATTTATTTCGAAGAAATGTGGATCATCGGAATACATCATTTCCATAAATAAACCGGTTGCCAGAGATGCAGCAATACCTGTATGCCCCGAAGGGAAAGATTGCCATTCGTGTCCATGTGAACAATGACTTTCATCAATGAATCCCTGCATCCCTTTAATGTGACAACCGGGTCTAGGAGTTTTAATTGATCCCTTTAAGAGCTGAAAAATAGAATATGCGAACCAGTGAGGTAGTAAATGGAACTGAATTGGATTAGGAGATCCCAACCATAAAACTTGAAATATAGCTAAATACATACCAGGTAAGATGTATATTTCATATGGAATTAATCCTAAAAAGTTAGGGATTAATTGCATATTTTTACCCTTAAATAATTCATAAATTGCTCTTGATAGTTTATAATCAATTGATCTAAACGAATTGACCTTAGATAAATCGAACTTTTTTTCTTTACTTTTACCCATTTTTATATTTATAAATATATTTTTTTTTTATTCATTTATCATATAAATAAAATGAAATACATGGGCGGTAAATATTTTCTTGCGAAACCAATATCGGAATTATTAAAATCGAAGGTTGCTCCCGATAAAGTTGATGGTTATCTTGAACCATTCTGTGGAGCACTCAATGTTCTAATGAAAATGAATGATGAATATCCTTGTGAAGCATCTGATTATCATCCTGATTTAATTAAGATGTGGTCAGAAGTTCAGAGTGATAAATTTATACCACCCGAACAGGTAAGTGAAGAGTATTATAATGAATCTAAAAAGTTAGAAAGTCCTTCGGCCCTAAAAGGATTTATAGGATTCGGTTTAAGTTTCAGTGGAAAATTTTATTGCGGATATGCCGAAAAATATAGAAATGAAAAAAAAGAAGATTATTTACAAGAGGCGAAAAATTCATTGAAAAAAATTAAACCTAAAATAAAAGATGTGAAATTTAAATGCATCTCATACGATAAACTTAAACCCAAGAATAAACTTATCTATTGTGACCCCCCCTACCAGAAAACGAAATTTCCTATAAAATATAGAACAGATACGAAACATTATGATGTATTCGATAATGAAAAGTTCTGGAATGTAATGAGAGAATGGTCTAAAACTAATTATGTATTTATTTCGGAAACAAGTGCTCCCCCTGATTTTATACCTGTGTGGCAGAAAACGACTCACAGATCGGCCTCTCAATCAGACAAGACTCGGTATAAGAATGATAGCGATGCATTCAAGATAGAGAAAGTTTATGTTCACGAGAGTCTGAAAGATCTCTTATGA
>Ga0233426_10002209_pt1 | contig 16645 bp, 15 predicted proteins | sample SI_118_April2016_6_FD_179875 | JGI IMG/M metagenome (GOLD analysis project Ga0233426, IMG submission 179875) | Seawater microbial communities from Saanich Inlet, British Columbia, Canada - SI_118_April2016_10_MG | ecosystem: Environmental > Aquatic > Marine > Inlet | place: Canada: British...
TGGAAAGTGTTTGGTTATGGTGACGCCCGATGCCGATCGAACCATGGCCACGTATCTTGGCATTAGTCAGCAGTTGTCGATAGTTGATGTTGATTTGTCAGCACTCTACAGGTCTGAATGGTTGTACATTGAAGGATACATGGTCACCGATGCGGCACGAGCTGATACAGCACTTGTGGTGGCAAATGCAGCACGTGAAGGAGCGGTAAAAATTGCCCTTAGCCTTTCTGATCCCTTTGTTGCCACAACGTATCGTTCTGAGTTGGCTGCGCTGATGAGTCAGCCCATTGACTTAATCTTTGCCAATCGTGATGAGGCTCTGGCGTATACGCAACAGACTGATCTGGATGCGGCGATTGCAGTTTTGGCTGACTGTGCAGATTTAGTGGTGATCACCGACGGTGCAAGGGGCGCAGTTGTTTTCGACGGTAATTCAGTAGATGTTATAGATGCTTTAGTAGTTGATGCTGTAGATACCAATGGTGCCGGTGATACATTTGCCGGCGCTTTTCTATACTCGCTGACTCAGGAGCGAACGCCGAGAGAATCTGCCCGATTTGCAAATTACTGTGCTGCCGCTGTGGTTCAACAGTTCGGCCCTCGGTTAGATGCGTTTACTCTGTCATCGATCAATAATGATTTCTTTAAAAATACAGTGGTGGATGAACTGTCTGACTAAATATTTGCAGATAGAGAGACACTTGAAATAGTTCATGGACAGATCATGATGCAGAATACTAAATTAAGGAGAATGGCGTGAGCGTTTGTGCAGTTGTAATGGCGGGGGGCTCCGGTACGCGTCTTTGGCCATTGTCGCGAGTATCCCGACCTAAGCAATTTTTGTCTCTTAATGGCAGTGAAACGATGTTGCAGTCGACTATGAACCGATTAGGTGATTTACCTATCAGTGACTCGATTACTATTTGCAATGAGGAACATCGGTTTTTTGTTGCCGAACAATTAAGGCAGGTTGATCAGCTTGGAACCGTAATTCTGGAACCAGAAGGACGAAATACGGCCCCTGCAATAGCTTTAGCGGCTCTTGTTGCAGAACAAGATCCGCTTTTGCTGGTATTGGCAGCAGACCATGTAATTGGCGATGAAGTTGCGTTTAATAAGTCGGTGTTGGACGCTATACCGCTGGCGGAGCAGGGTAAGCTGGTGACGTTTGGTATTGTTGCAAACAGTCCTCATACGGGATATGGCTACATTAAGGCTGGTGTGAATTGCGGCGAAGGTTTTCATGTGGAACGCTTTGTTGAAAAACCGTCTTTGGAAACAGCGCGTGGGTATATAGCCGATGGTGGATATATGTGGAATAGTGGAATGTTTTTATTCCGTGCTAGCCGTTATCTAGAAGAATTGGAAAAGTTTCGATCTGATATTTTTAATGTTTGTGTTCAGTGCATGGCTGATCGACAACATGATTTAGACTTTGTGCGGGTTGAGAGTGACGTTTTTAAAGATTGTCCGAGTGAATCTGTTGATTATGCCGTGATGGAGCATACGCAGGATGCGGTAGTAGTTCCAATGGATGCCCAGTGGAATGACATAGGGTCTTGGACATCACTGTGGGATGTAAGTGATAAAGACCCATCTGGCAATACGGTTTTAGGTGATGTGATATTACACGACACGAAAAATTCGTATGTACGCTCGGAGGATAAGTTGGTTAGTACTGTGGGCGTCAAAGATATGGTAGTGGTCTCCACCAAAGATGTGGTGATGGTCGCCCATAAAGATAGTGTTCAGGATGTAAAGGTGATAACAGAGCAGCTTAAGCAACAGCAGCGCAGCGAGTGGCAACTGCATCGGGAAGTTCATCGCCCTTGGGGTAAATATGATTCTATTGATTGCGGAGCTCGCTATCAGGTTAAGCGCATAACGGTTAAACCGGGAGCCAAGTTGAGCGTTCAGTACCATCATCATAGGTCAGAGCATTGGGTGGTTGTCTCTGGTCAAGCAAGAGTTACTAATGGTGAGAAAACGTTTGTGCTGTCAGAGAATGAATCCACTTACATACCTGTTGAGGTGGTGCACGCTTTGGAGAACCCTGGAACCGAAGATTTAATATTAATTGAGGTGCAGTCCGGAAGTTATCTAGGGGAGGACGATATCGTTCGTTTATCTGACAATTATGGGCGCGCCTAAAATTTCATAAGGTGATTGAGAAGATTGGTCAAAAACAGTAGATTATATTTGGTGGTTTATTAAATGACGTGCAAAATTACAGTGGTGGGTACTGGTTATGTTGGCCTAGCGATGACGGCTCTGCTTGCTCAGCAAAACAAAGTCACGGCGCTGGATATTGATGCATCACGAGTCGAGTCTATAAATGCGGGTGTTTCGCCAATCCAAGATGCAGAGGTGGGCTCGTTCTTGCGCCTGTACAAGGACAATATAACTGCAACTACGGATCCTTCAGAGGCATATAATGACGTTGAGTGGATCATTATTGCTACCCCAACTGACTATGATGTAGAGACCAACTTTTTTGATACATCATCTGTTGAGAAGGTGATCGAGCAAGCATTAACTATTAACCCCATGGCTACTATTGTAATAAAATCGACTATTCCGGTGGGTTTTACTGACAAGATGTCTGAAAAGTACAACGTTGATTCGATAATTTTTTCGCCTGAATTTCTTCGCGAAGGTAAGGCATTGGCAGATAATTTGGCTCCCTCAAGGATCATTGTGGGTCAAAAATCTACTAGAGCTCGACAGTTTGCTCAGTTACTAGTTGACGGTGCACAAACACCAGCTGAGACAATCGCGGTGTTGTTTACCGATTCAGCAGAGGCCGAAGCAGTAAAGTTATTTTCGAACACTTATCTTGCGATGCGGGTAGCATACTTTAACGAATTGGATTCTTACTGCGAAACTCAGGGCATTGACAGTCGTCAGATCATACAAGGGGTTTGCATGGATCCTCGCATTGGAAATCACTATAATAATCCAAGCTTTGGTTACGGTGGTTATTGTTTGCCGAAGGACACAAAACAGCTTTTGGCCAACTATCAGGATGTGCCTAACAATATCATTGGAGCAATTGTTGATGCAAACACCACGCGTAAGGATTTTATTGCTAAGTCAATTTTAAAGCGAAACCCTTCTATTGTGGGTATTTTTCGACTAACAATGAAATCAGGCTCAGATAACTTCCGTGCCAGTGCCATCCAAGGAGTGATGAAGCGACTTAAAGCTAAGGGGATTGAAGTGATTGTATATGAACCTTCGCTTAGTGAATCCGCATTTTTTAACTCTAGAGTTGTTACTGATTTGGATGAGTTTAAGCTGTTAAGTGACGTTATCGTTGCTAATCGTAGATCTGTTGATTTAAGTGACGTCACGGAAAAAGTGTATACCCGTGATTTGTTTGAGAACGATTGAATGAATCGCGCCCCTAACTATCCCCTTAGTAGTTATTTGTCATGAGAAATTATTTTTCAAATACAGTATGGATGTTACTTGAAAAAATGTTTTCTCTCGCTCTAAATTTAATCGTTCTGATTAAGATCGCTAATTATCTTGGGGCGAGCGAATATGGTCTCTTTTCATATGCACTCAGCTTGATTAGTATTTTGGCGGTTGGAATGCATTTGGGTTTAAGTGGCATTGTTGTTAACGAAATAGTTAGTAATCCAGCCGAAGAAAATAAAATTTTATTAACAGCTTATGTTTTAAAATTTAGCGTTGGATTATTCATTTTCTGTGGCGTTTTATTTTATTTGCTCTTTTTTACCGCAGCGGATAATGAATCACGCGGAATATTGCTGATATTCGCACTTATTTTGGTTATTCAACCATTTGAAATTATCGAGTTATATTTTCAATCTAAAGTGAGAATGAAAACATACTCTATCATACGATTGATTGGTGTTTGTGCAGGATCTTTACTTAAAATTGGTGTGATTTTAGATGCGGGGACCTCAATACAGTTAGCCTCCGCTCATGTTATCCAAGTAGCACTAATTTGCGGTATGGCTTTATTGTTAATTTGGTTTGAAAAACGTCGCGACTTATGGTCGGTAGATTTGGTATTCGGTATCAATATGCTCAAAAAGAGCAGCTATGTATTTTTAGGTACGGCTTTGTCCATAGTGTATTTGAAAATTGACCAAGTCATGTTAAAGCATATGGCTGGTAATAGTGAAGTGGGTGTCTATTCGGTTGCAGTATCTTTCTCTGAAGCGTCCTATTTCATACCAATCGCTATTGCAAATTCGTTTTTCCCAAAACTAATCGCTGAGCGGGAGCAATCCGAACTGAAGTATGAGGAATCTTTGCTAAATTTGTTAAGGCTGCTTTTGGGCTTTTCAATACTGTTGATAGGGGCAGTTTGGCTATTATCTGGACCGATGATTGGCCTTGTTATGTCTGAGGAATTTTCTAGCGTTGAATATCTATTGAAAATACACGTTCTTGCAACCCTATTTATATTTTTAAGGGCGTTAGTTAGTAAGTGGATTATACTAGAGGGCCTTTATAAATTCTCTGCTATCAGTCAGGGTGGTGGTGCATTACTTAATGTAATTTTAAACCTGTTACTAATTCCACATTATGGCGCTACTGGTGCTGCCTGGGCGACGGTTCTCTCCTATGGCTTTGCATCTTATTTCGTTTTCTTCTTTTTTAAGGAGACTCGATATATTTTTGACAAGCTTACACAAACTTATTTTTTAAGGAAAATGATAAAGTGAAGTCCTTGATAAAACGGGCGATACCAGAGAAATGGCGTCCAGTGTTATTCGAGTTTTTTAGCAATCCGTTTGATAAGATATCAAATCTTTTTGCGTATTCCAAATTACTCTCCTCGCTTTATTATTTTTTATTGAGCCGTGAATTTGGAGGTGAGCATCGCGCAGTTTTGGCGGGGAAAAAAAAGTACCGTAGTAATTTATCAATAACTAAAGCTAACATACCTTTGATAAGGCGAAACATACATCGACTCGAAAAGGGCCTTGTCATGCAACCCAGACGCTCTATATTTGCGCAGGGTTATATCGAAGAAACTGTGAAAGCTCTTGCCGCATACAATACTGTTGGGGACATGGATCCCGACGAGCGTGCGTGGTTTGTTGACGTTCTCGATGAGTACTTCAATAGCGTTGAACACTCAGTACCAGCAATTATAGCGGCCAGAAACATGTTCGATCAGTTGTGTGTTTCTGATACTCCTGCTAACTCAAAACCATACAAGTATGGTGAAATGGGTGATCAATCTGTGAGTTTCTCAGAGATTGAAAAGCTTTTTTTAAGACGGAGGTCTGTGCGTTGGTTTACTAATGCGCCTGTACCAGACAGTGACTTATTTAAAGCTGTCGATATTGCCAAGTTAGCCCCCTCGGCCTGTAACAGGTTACCATATAGAATGCTCTACTGTAACGGTAGTAACAGAGTTAAACAGATTGCTAGCTGCGCGGCAGGGACTGCAGGTTGGGTTGACAATATTCCCGCAATTGTAGTGTTAGTTGGTGATTTATCAGCCTACCCAAAGGAACGCGATAGGCATCTGATTTACATAGACGGATCTCTCGCTGCAATGCAGTTTATGTTAGCTCTTGAAACTTTAGGGCTCAGTTCATGCCCTATTAATTGGCCTGATATTCGCCGAGCTGACAAAAACCTTGCCCAGTATGTAGAGTTAGCTCCCTACGAGCGAACAATAATGCTGATTGCGGTAGGGTATGCTGACAAAAACGGTGGAATACCTTATTCCTACAAAAAACAAACTAACTCTATATTGAGCAAGGTGTAACATGTATTTGGGAAAGAAGTTGATTGAGATTCGTAAAGGAGAATTCCACAACCGAGGCGCTCAACTTATGCTTTTGAGCGCAAGAGATTATCTAGAGTCTCGAGGAGATTATCTGTTTGCCACTACCGTTTCGGATCAGAGTGGAAATATGCCCTACGATAAACGAGTTAAGATGGGCTTCTTTCAGAAGCCATTTCTATGGAAAAAAGTTGTTAATTTTGGCTGGCTATTGATGTTGACTCCAAGGAAATTCAGGGAGTCATTCGGAATTGTTACCGATCGAGATATAGATGTTGTGTTGGATATTTCAGGATTTTCGTACAGTGACCAGTGGGGTCGACTAAGCTGTTTTGAACTGTTTGTGCAGACTAAGGTTTGGTCGGCCTTGAATGTTAAGGTTATATTAATGCCTCAGGCATTCGGTCCATTTACTTCATTCATCAGTAGATATTTGATGAAAAAAATTATTGGTCGGGTAGAAATTCTTTTTGTTAGGGATCCAGTGTCACACGCTTATTTGCAAGAACTTGCGCCGGAGTCCCGTAATATTGTTCCTGCTCCTGACTTTACTAATTTATGCCCCAGCGTAAATGTAGATCGAGAGATACCGGGAAACTTATGTATTGTTCCAAATCATAGAATGCTTGACAAAACGAGTTCCGAGGTAAGAGAAAAATATGTAGATTTCTTGGCGCAGTTTATCAGAATATCTATGGAGGATGGCTTTATACCATTTTTTCTTATCCATGAGGGCAGTCGTGATATGGATATTGCCAATACTGTGTCGCGGGCTTTAGGTGTGGATATTGATGTTATAGATGAGGAGGATCCACAGCGTATTAAGGCATTGTTATCTAAATGCGACCTCGTCTATGGTGATAGATATCACAGCTTGATAAGTGCTATGTCTCAGGGTATTCCGTGCTTGGCGAGTGGTTGGAGCCATAAGTATGAAACCCTTTTTAGAGATTATAATGTTTCTGATATGTTAGTTGATATCAGTGAATCTAGTCTGCAACTCGAGACGTTTATAAAAGCACGTGTAGCTTCTGATCAACTAAAAAAGTGTAAAGATGTATTACTTGATGCAAGCTCAGCTCAAAAGCAGGCCACTCGAGATATGTGGTCAAAAGTTGAGCGTTTTCTATGAAAGTTTCTATCTATATACCTTCACGAAATCGTAAAGAACTTTTGCTGCGCGCAGTATATAGTTGCCTAATGCAAAGCTATGCCGATATCGAGGTTATAGTGTGTTTAAACAATGACTCTTCGGATGCTTTACAGACCCTCAGTTTGCTATCTCAAATAGACCGTAGGCTAAAGGTTTTTTCTATTAGCGGTGATGTGAATGCTCAAGATGCTCGAAATAAAGCTATAAAGGAGGCTACAGGATCCTACGTAACTGGACTCGATGATGATGATTATTTTTCTGCTGACAGGATTGCAGTTCTGGTGGACTTTGCCGCAAAGTGGAGATCTCCAGAGTCGGTCGCTTTTTTCACAGGCTTTGTTGAGGTTAATGGAATTACTCTCAAAAAGTCAAAAAAGACATCGGATAAAAACATAGGTATGAAAGAGCTCGAGAAGGGAAATATTATCGGGAACCAAATTTTTATCAAAACACAGGAGCTCAAAGCAGCGGGTGGATTTGATCGTACCATGTCAGCATGGCAAGATTTTGATTGTTGGTTGAATCTTGCTTCTCGCGGAATGAGATTTATACGAGTGGATAATTTTTCTTATTATTGTGATGTTGGTCACCATGAAACTCGTATTTCTTCCAAGACGGAATTGGTTAGGAGGGCTAAAGAATCAATTGTAAGCAAGTATGATCTGGGTGGAAAAGTAGATTTACGCTTGAGCTATAAAGCGCACGAGTACGATGCCGAATACCATGCTACCCACCTAATAAGGTATCTTCGAGTAATGACTTTTCGTGATTTTGCACGCTATCTTTATAAGCTCATTTTATGATCGTAGCCTTAATTTTAATAAACCTTCAGTTTTTACTATTTGTATTTTTAACAAAGAGGATTTACACAGTTACATTTTTTGGACTGTTACTTTTCTTTCAATCTGTTTATACCTTTGTAGGACTCCACTATTTCGATTATCTTGATTCAACGCCATTTGATTTAATATCATTTAACAGTATTGAACATTTACATATTGCGATCAGAAATATGTTGCTTCTGGCGCTCCAAGCTTTTGTTGTCTCTCTACTTATCCCTGTGAAGCAGGCAGCGCGATTTGTCATTCAGTGGAGGAAATCAAATATCTATTTTTGGCCGCCTCTTATGGTGCCAATTATATTGATTGGTATTGTGGGACTTGATCAATTTTTTTACCGAGAGACCTATAGTATCGGTAACGAAGGGTTGTTTAAAATCTTTTTGTTTTTTTACATTCCAATAGCGACGCTTTTAATAACTAGAATAGCTTCTTTTGGATATAAATCTTTGGCATTTGCCATTCTTTATTTCACGCTGCTATCTTTGTCATCGCGGTTTGTGCTGTTAGTTCCATTTTTCTATTTGGTGTTCTCCTTTTTAATTGATCCTAAAGTAACCATTTCGGCGCTGGTATTTAATCTTGTTTTATTGGTGGTCAGCTTGGCTCTGGTAATGCAGTTGAGGCATGCTGGAGAGCAAGGTTTTGTGCCTAACCTTCTTTATTTTTTTACTGAGGGTCCAGATTTAAACTATTTATTTATTGGATTTAATTATATTTTTTCCTATTCGGTAGGCTTGTACGCATCTATGTTGGATTTAAATTTTTATCCTGTCGATTTATTTATTGATTCTATATCCCCATTGCCGGGACGGTTTGTTGAAATTTCGCGGATTTCTTACGAGCTTAAAATTAACGCTATTTCTCCTTACAGTGCGATTGGTGCTATATTCATAGTGCTTAATAATTATTCATTCATTTTCTCTTTACTTTTTTTCGTTGGTATTTCTCTTACTGAACGCTTTGTCAGCACGCGGGGAGTCGTGTTACCCCATTTAGTTCGTGTTTTATATTTATTTGGTTTTTTGCTGGCAACACAGTACAATTTGCGGGGGTTTTCTAGGATTATTTACCTCACATTGTTTATTATTTTTGTACACTGGATTGCCCACCATGCCAAAAAGTATTTTGTTTATTGCGCCCTTCGCAGCAAAGCACGGACAGGGAAGAGTGTCAAAGCTCGCGCTTGAGGCCTTCCTCGGGGGCTACGCAGTTCGGACTTTTAATACAGATACGAATCGACGTTTCCTCGGCTATGCCATGGGTTTAGCTAGAATGGTGATGTTTCTTGTGATAAGTTCCGGTAAACGTTATGATTTTGTATATTTCACTCCCAGTCGAGCGAGTGGAGGTGGTATAAGAGATATTTTTTTATTGACCTTTATATACCTCAGGTTTATCAGATCAAGCAACATTTTTGCCCATGTTCATGGAAGCGATCACAAAGTGTTCTTAAATAAGATGACAGTGATAAGCGTCTTGCTTAAGTACCTTTACGAAAAGTTGGCACTTCATTATATTTTGTTGTCAGAAAGTCATAAAGATTATGTTCACTTAACCCATGACGATACAGTATCGGTTGTGACTAATCCTCATCAAGTCGATGTTTATGATTCTCACAGAGATTTTACGACACGTAAATTTGTGTTTGTAAGCTTTCCCCATAAGGATAAAGGATTGGATTTAGCGATTGACGTGCTTCAATCTTATGGTAAATTCCATCTGGATATAGTGGGGTGGAATGTAAATGATTATGAAAAATTCTTCGGCTCATCTACGTTGGGGAAGAATGTTGTATTTCATGGCTTTAAGTCACAACGAGAGGTAAATGAAATCGTTTTTAAGGCCGATATTATGATTTTCACTTCCCGTTACGAGAGCGAAGCGCAGCCTTTGGTCGTAATCAATGCCCTTTGCACCGGCATACCAGTTTTGTTAAATCGGCACAAAATGTTGACTGATTTCGCTGGTTTTCCTGGCGTTTATTTTGTAGAAGATCTTAAGTCGTTGGATGAACTTAATTATGATTCCCAGGAGTGTATCCAGAATAGAGAAGCTTTTTCTGAGTGCAAATTCAAAGAGCGAATATTAAATGTTGTCGATTAGAGATAATTTCGTGGCTTTTATCTGGTACTGGAGCGCTAATATAAGAAGAGAGAAATACAGTATTGTTTTCTTCCCTCTTTTTATTTTCCATTATTTGCTAGGAATATTGACAGCAAATGATCTGTCTATAAATGTGCGCTTATATAAAAAACCCAAAATTCATCATGCCATAGGGATCGTGGTTGGCTCGGGGGTAACTTTCAAAGGTCATGTGACCCTTAGAGCTCATGTTTGTATTGGCGAAAAAGTTGTAGGCGAGGGCTCCAATATTGTTTTTGATGATGGGATTGAGTTTGGTGTTGGTGCGATGGTTTTTGGTTCAGGAAATGTTAAAGGTCCTGCTGTAATAAAGGCTAACTCAGTATTAACCCTCTAGGAGAAAGTGTGTTCAGTCAATTTAAATCGATTTATATTAGTTTATATAACAAGTTAGCGGGTAGCCTTTTATTATGAATCCGGACAATTGTACCGTTCTGTCAATAATCACCGTTGTCTTCAATGGTGAGCAACACTTAAAAGATACACTTGAGTCAGTCAAGGCTCAAAAGACTGATGCTGTCGAGTATATAGTTATCGATGGCGGTTCTACTGATGGAACCCTGGAAATATGTTCAAACTATAGTGATATTATCGATGTATTAATCTCTGAATCCGATAAAGGCATATATGATGCGATGAACAAGGGATTGTATGAGGCTTCAGGTAAGTTTGTGGCTTACCTGAATTCGGATGATTATTTGGTTGCTGACGCGCTGGGGAGAGTTCTGTCAAGACTTTCTACTGAGGGTATTGATTTTTTGTATGGAGATTTACAATATATCAATGATCAACATGAGACGAAAAGGCTGTGGGTGTCGGGGCACTTCAGTACTAGAAAACTTGAAAACTTATGGATACCGCCTCATCCTAGTTCCTATGTAAGAACGGATCTGTTGCGTAATTTGGGTGGGTTTAACTTAACATATGCCTTAGCCGCCGACTATGATTTGATGCTAAAAGCACTCCACCGCCTTAACAAGGTAGATTATTTAGAGGGTATTTTAGTGCGTATGCGTTTGGGGGGTGCCACTAACGAAAGTTGGAGCAATATTTTTCGTCAAAACGTAGAGATATTTAGATCTTATCATTCAGTTTATGGTAAATATCCAGTAACTAAATTATTGTATAAACTCATTGCTCGGTTAAAACAGTTTAAGGATTCATAATTGACTGCTAACGTATTTCATCAAAAAAGAATATTGGTCACTGGTGCTGCAGGTTTTATCGGAAAGAGTTTGGTAAAAAAGCTAGGCTCTTTAAAATATAGTGTTGTCGGATCAACAAGATCTGAGGATAAATCTATAGATAATATTCTTGCAGAGCAATTGGTAGTGGGCGATATTAATCATCAGACTGATTGGTCGTCAGCTCTAAAAAATGTCGATTGTGTTTTTCATCTAGCAGGTAGAGCGCATAAGATTGGTGAAATTGGATGTTTTGATTCCCTTCAGCGTTATTTTGATATCAATACAGCAGCCGCGCTTAACTTGGCGAGCCAAGCAGCTAGCGCGGGCGTAAAGAAATTTGTTTTTGTCAGTAGTATTGGTGTGCTAGGCGAAAATTCATCAAACGGTATTATCTCGAATAATAGCAGTTTAAGCCCTAAAAATGCCTACGCATTGTCTAAGGCTAATGCTGAGATTGGACTTAAATTAATGACTCAGTCCACCAATATGCAAATAGTTATTTTGAGGCCACCATTGATTTATGGTGCTGGAGCACCTGGAAATTTTGCTCGGCTTATTGGTTTGATTGCTAAGGCGCCTATATTGCCGTTTGGTGGGTTTTCTCAACCCCGAAGTATGATGGCAATAGAAAATTTTTGTGATTTATTGAGCCATATTGTCGGGTTGGAGGGAGATATTTCAGGCAATTATGTGTTGTCTGATGGGTCGGATTGGTCGACTGCTAGGCTCATTGCCTTAATAGCAGAGAGCATGGGTAAAAATATTACTAACTTGAATATTAAGCCGAGTATTCTTCTTAAAATTAGTCATTTATTTGGAAGATATGATGATTTATATAAACTGCAGTCACCTTTTTTGGTTGATAGGTCTGAAACTTGTCAGTTTTTTAATTGGTCGCCACCCTATGATCCAATTGAGTGCTTAAGAAAATCTGTCGAAAGTTATACAATCCCCAGTAAGTTAATTGATCGTGGCAATCAGGAGAAAGTGGTTTGAATAGAAAAAAAATAGCTCTTATTACAGGTGTGACGGGCCAAGATGGTTCATATCTAGCTGAGCTTTTATTGGAAAAGAACTATATTGTTCATGGAATAAAAAGAAGAGCGTCTTCTTTGAACACCCAGAGAATAGATCACATATACCAGGACCCGCATATAGAAAACAAAAATTTTGTACTCCACTACGGTGATTTAACTGATAGTTCTAATCTTACTCGAATATTAAAGGAAGTGGAGCCTGACGAAATATATAACCTCGGTGCTCAGAGTCATGTTGCTGTTAGTTTTGAGGCACCTGAATACACTGCGGATGTTGACGCTATTGGTACCTTGCGGCTACTGGAGGCAATTAGATTTTTAGGAATGGAAGACAAGGTAAGATTCTATCAAGCTTCCACCTCTGAACTTTATGGCGAGGTTCAAGAGGTTCCCCAAAAAGAAACAACACCTTTTCATCCACGTTCTCCTTATGCTGTTGCCAAAATGTATGCTTTTTGGATTGTAGTAAATTATCGCGAGTCTTATGGCCTTCACGCGAGCAATGGTATTTTGTTTAATCATGAGTCACCACGCCGAGGTGAGACATTTGTAACTCGCAAAATCACTAGAGGTTTGGCTAATATTGCTCAAGGCCTTGAAGATTGCTTGTATATGGGTAACATTGATGCGCTTCGCGATTGGGGACATGCTAAGGATTATGTGCGAATGCAATGGATGATGCTTCAACAAAATCAGCCAGATGATTATGTTATTGCTACTGGTGTGCAGTATTCAGTGAGACAATTTATTGAATGGTCAGCGAATGAATTAGGTATTAAATTGAGGTTTGAAGGTTCTGGTGCAGAGGAGATCGGTATAGTGGAGTCTCTGGATACGGGTAAGGCACCTGCAGTCAATATAGGTGATGTTATTATAAGAATTGACCCAAGATACTTTCGTCCAGCAGAGGTTGAAACCTTACTAGGTGATCCTAGTAAAGCTAGAGAAAAACTGGGTTGGACGCCTCAGATTACTGTTCAGGAAATGTGTGCTGAGATGGTGAGGGAAGATTTAAAAACCGCAAAACAACATGCACTTCTTAAATCTTATGGTTATGAATTATCTGTGTCTATCGAAACGTAGATTGGAATAAATAATGAATATTTTTGTAGCAGGCCATTTGGGCATGGTTGGAAGTGCTATTGTGAGGGCACTTGAGTTAGATGATAAAAACCATATTATAAGCGCATCTAGATCTGAACTAGACTTGCTCGACCAAGACGCGGTTGTTCGTTTTTTTAAAAAAAATAACATAGACCAAGTGTATCTTGCTGCGGCGAAAGTTGGTGGTATTGTTGCTAATAACTCGTACCCAGCCTCATTCATCTTTGAGAATTTAATGATTCAGACAAACATTATCCACTCGGCACATTTGACAGGTGTGCAACACCTTTTGTTTCTTGGGTCGTCATGCATCTACCCCAAATTTGCCGAACAACCTATGGGAGAAAGTTCTTTATTAAGTGGTATTCTTGAGCCAACTAATGAGCCCTATGCGATTTCAAAAATTGCGGGCATCAAGTTATGTGAGAGTTACAACCGACAATATGGCAGGAACTATCGGAGTATAATGCCTACAAACCTTTATGGTCCGAATGATAATTTTCACCCCGAAAATAGTCATGTGATACCTGCGATGATAGGCCGTTTTCATGACGCTGTAATTAACAACAAAAGTGAAGTTGTAATTTGGGGATCCGGTACTCCGATGCGCGAGTTTCTTCATGTCGACGATTTGGCATTTGCATGCGTCCATGTAATGAATCTTGCTGATGAGGTATATTGTTCTTTCACTGAGCCAATGATGTCACACATTAATGTCGGTACTGGAGCTGAATGCTCAATAAGAGAGTTGGCCGAGACAATAGCGTCTGTTACGGGTTATCAAGGAGATCTTGTCTTTGATACGTCTAAACCGGACGGCACTCCGAGAAAATTGCTTGATTCATCGAAACTGCTGGCAATGGGTTGGAGCACAAAGATTTCTCTGCGCGAGGGACTCGAGGAAGTTTATCTGTACTATAAAGCTAGTGAGACCAAGAATATTAGAGGTATTTTATAAATTAGAAATGGTTTTGCTTACATCTAGGAATAATGTCTAATTATTGTTTGAGGAAAAAATGAACGTTTTGTCTTTGATAGGTCGGGATTCACCACTTTTTTTGGAGGATATAAATTCCGTTAATACCGAACTCTGTGAAGAAATAAAGAATTCCAGTTTTTTGGTGATTGGTGGTGCAGGTTCTATTGGACAGGCTGTTACCCGAGAAATTTTTTCGCGTGATCCCAAATCACTTCATGTCGTGGATATATCAGAGAACAACATGGTAGAGCTGGTACGCGATCTCAGAAGCACGTTGGGCTATGGTACCGGTGAGTTTAGGACATTCGCACTTGATTGTGGGTCGATTGAATTTGAGGCTTTGGTGAGGTCTCAGGGCGGCTATGATTATGTATTCAATTTGTCTGCGTTAAAACACGTTAGAAGTGAGAAGGACCCGTATACTTTGATGCGAATGATTATGGTCAATGTGTTTAATACCGTTAATACGCTGCGACTAGCCCAAAAAACGGGTGCAAAAAAATATTTCTGTGTATCAACTGATAAAGCTGCAAATCCAGTAAATATGATGGGTGCTAGCAAACGAATTATGGAAATGTTTTTAATGCGTGAAAGTCTGGGTCAAAAAATTTCTATGGCGCGATTTGCGAACGTAGCGTTCTCAGATGGTTCATTACTTCATGGATTTAATCAGCGGTTTTCTAAAAAGCAGCCACTGTCAGCTCCAAATGACGTGAGGCGTTATTTTGTCACTCCTCAGGAATCAGGCGAGTTATGTCTATTATCCGGTTTACTTGGAAATAACAGAGATATTTTCTTCCCCAAATTAAGTGAGAAATTACATTTGATTACATTTTCTGAGATTGCATGTCGCTATCTTAGAGAGCGTGGTTACGAGCCCTACGAATGCGAATCTGAAGAGGAAGCTCGAGATAGAGCTGAAGAACTAATTCCCAATAAGCGGTGGCCATGCTACTTCTTTAGGAGTGATACAACAGGGGAAAAAGACTTTGAAGAGTTCTTTACTGACAGTGAAGATCTAATTATGGATCGTTTTGAGACGGTCGGCGTTATTCGTAATCAGCCTGAGTTTGATGAAGCTAAGTTAGACGAATTTATGGATGGAATAGAAGCGCTTAGAGAGAAAGGTACTTGGAACAAAGAGGACATTGTACGATTATATTTTAGTCTTCTGCCCGAATTTGCGCACAGAGAAACTGGTAAATACTTAGATCAGAGGATGTAAATATGGAGCGTTTTTTTGATATTTTTTTTTCCGGTTTAGCATTATTGGTTCTATCCCCTCTACTAGTCCCAATTGTTTTAATTTTAAGGTTTTCTGGTGAGGGTGAAATCTTCTTTTTACAAGGGCGCATCGGTAAAGATGGCGAGATATTTAAGCTGTTTAAATTTGCAACTATGCTTAAAGACAGTCCAAATATTGGTACTGGAACTGTTACTATGAAAGGAGACTCGAGGGTTCTGCCAGTAGGAAAATTTTTACGCAAAACAAAGATTAATGAATTACCGCAGTTACTAAATATTTTCCTTGGCGACATGAGTGTAATAGGGCCTAGGCCACTTACTACCCAAACCTTTGGCGCTTATTCAGCAGAAACACAAGAAATGGTTAAAAAAGTACGTCCTGGACTTTCGGGAGTTGGCTCTATAATTTTTCGCGGTGAAGAAGAAATTATGCATGGGGCATCGGCCTCGGTCGATTTTTATGACAATGTTATCGCTCCGTATAAAGGTTTGTTGGAGGAATGGTTTGTTTTACACAGAGGGCTGTACATATATTTTCTTGCAATTTTTATGACGGTGTGGTCCGTTTTAGTGCCTAGCACAGATATCGCCTGGAAAATGTTTAAGGATTTACCAGAGCCTCCCATTGAGTTGAAAAAAGCTCTTAACTACCCAATTTGATAAAGCTCTTTCGATCAAAATTACTCCTTCCATCCATTTCATATTAGTTTTAATGCGGCGGTGTCTTGAGGACGATATGGCTAGTATTCTAGTCCTTTAATCAATTCAAAAATTTCTTCTTTGTTGGTATAGTGCACAAACGACAGCCTGACCACCCCTTGCTCGGGCTCAATCTGCAGAGCCTCCATCAGCCGATAGGCGTAACAGTTACCGTTGGCAATGCCAATGTTTTTCTCAGCTAAGGCGCGGGCCACCCTTTCTGGCGTTTTACCGTCTACGGTGAAAGACACCGTGGGCGCTCTGTTGTCCGTAGTGGTTTTGCCGATAAGGTTAATTCCGCGTCTGTCCTTGAGAAAATTCAGTAGGGGTTTCAGGTTGGCTGTTTCGGCACTGTGCAGCAACTCACCCACTCTTTGCGTTCGCACTGGGTCAGAGACCTTGTTATCGTCAAAATGATGCCTATCTAAGGCCTCAAAGTAGTCCATCACGCCATTAACTGCGGCAATTTGCCCATGGT
>Ga0233426_10002213_pt1 | contig 16629 bp, 16 predicted proteins | sample SI_118_April2016_6_FD_179875 | JGI IMG/M metagenome (GOLD analysis project Ga0233426, IMG submission 179875) | Seawater microbial communities from Saanich Inlet, British Columbia, Canada - SI_118_April2016_10_MG | ecosystem: Environmental > Aquatic > Marine > Inlet | place: Canada: British...
AAGAGGAAGAAGAAGAAGAAGAGGAAGAGGAAGAGGAAGAGGAAGAGGAAGATAAAGAGGAAGAGGAAGAGAAAGAGGAAGAGGAAGAGGAAGAGAAAGATAAAGAGGAAGAGAAAGAGGAAGAGGAAGAGAAAGATAAAGAGGAAGAGGAAGAGGATAGATTTGTAGAATGCGAAGAATGTAACATCCAAGTTGATTGTCATAAAAGTTCAATTCATATCGTTTACAAAGGTGATGCTTTGAAGCCCATTGAAGAAAAGACGTTGTGTACTATGTGTTTTCAGGATATGGAAGACGACCTAATCGAAAATGATTACCTATGCGACGATTGGGATATTGAAGAAGAGGAGGTAGAGGAAGAAGAGGAGGTAGAGGAAGAAGAGGAAGAGGTTATAGAGATTGAAATAAATGGAGAAATTTTCTACTGTACTAATGAAGAAGATGGTCCGATATATAAAGATGACAATGGGGAGGTAGGAGATGAAGTAGGCAAACTAAAGAACGGCGAAGCATACTTTGACTAATCTTAATGTTGGTATGTAAAAATAAATATATAACCTTTTTTTGTTCATCTAATATATATATACTCTTTGATAACCGAATTTTCTTGAGAATATTATAAATATTATAAATTAAATTACATATTATATCATGTCTATCGCGAAAATGTGCCCCCCAGCATTGCTGTATTTAGCATTCTCACTTACACATATTATAATAGATACCTTTCGAGGTAGTTATAGTACAGCATTTACCAAATTTGTTGTAATGACTATATTCACGTTAGTGCTTAACATAATGTGCCAAAATGGTCTTGGTGTAATATCGTGGGTTATTGTCTTTTTACCATTCATCTTAATGACATATATTACAGCCGTATTAATGTATGTTTTCGGATTGCAACCTTCTACAAGTGATATCCCTTCTACTGCACCTGTTCAGAAGCATCATCAACCTGTTGATCCCCATGATAAATATCACCATCACCATCATAGTAATCCTTCAAGTGTTGAAGAGATAAAGAAGGGTGATGCAGAACAATCAGATAATTGATTATATCATTTATATCAAAAGAAAACATATTAGATGTGAAATAATTATTTAAATAGACGTTATTATTCTATTTATATAATATCCGAGAATACGAAAGGATAATAAATAGAATGGATCTTAATATGGAACCTCCATCTGATGATTACGAAAATACTGGAGATAATATATTTATCAATGTTGTGTGGATGTTTTTCGAATTAATTACCATTTTCAAAGACTTTTATGACATTACATTGAAAAATACATTCAATACATTGACGAATGGATACTTCAAGACACGTGTGACAGCTATTTATGAGAGAAACGGTAATGTTCATACTTACTCGTCTTTAGATGCATTTAAACATGACCAGTTCTTTCATGCCCCCTATAAATTTATGATTTATTCTGATGAGTCAGATAACGGTATTAATAGTAAATATATTGTGAAAAATGATGGTGATGAAATTAGCCAATCTATTATCCATGAAAATCACAAAGTATCGCGTGCAAGTATACTTGTATTACGTGCTCATCTACCAAATAGTAATGAAAAATACGATATTAATTTGAAACTTCCTGAAAATTACATGATTGTTGGAAATATTATCAACCATCACTTTATAGCATGGTATATGTTACAAAACTATTCTTTATCATGTGATTATTCGGAATTGCTACATACAACATTAGAATATATGAATTCATCTTATAAGGTAGAAACAGTATGCGCTCCCTACGAAATAAAAATTAATGAGAAAGAGGTAGAAATATATGAAGTAGAGTCGGATTCCGATAGTGCTTTTGAATCTGAGGTTTCCACTGAAGTCTCCGATGAATCTTATCTTGATGACGACGAACGTGACGAAGATATCGAAAAATCTGAAACTGATTCGGAAGTTAATGAATTTATTACAGAAGATATTCCAACATTTACGTTTAAGAAAAAGATAGAGTCTGATGCAGATAAAGTAAATAGTATAGAGACCAGTTGCACCTCTGAAGAAAATCGCAGCATCAACACGAAAGAAGATAATGGGGTAAAAGAAAAGGTGAATCCCAAAGTTCAAGTATCGTTCGATGTAAAAGATAAAAAAATGAAATCAAAAAGAGGACATAATAAACCCCCTATAGATCAGGAAACATGTACGTGTGGTGTTTGTGGTGAGGAGTACCATATTTCAGAATTAAATGAATATCTATTATGTGAACATTGCACTTAATTGAATATTCAACCTCAAAAAAATAAAAAGTAATATTATTTTCATTTTATTTTTTATTATTTATTTTTTATTATTTATTATTTATTTTTTATTATTTATTTTTTATTATTTAATAACTTGATAAGCTTTGGGTGTATGGGTTTTCTTTAAATGCGGAAAGCAACTCGGGGTTTAATCTGTTGCTAGTATCATCCTTTATGAAGGATTGTGGTACGGTATTTAATTTACCGTGAGTTTCCACAGAAGGTAATGCAAGATTTCTTCCAGAGTTTGGTACCCACATACGATTGTTATCCCGGTCATTGTCCGATCTATGGACCTCGACGTTTTCTGTAGTATTTAGCAACCCCATACCACCTTGGTTGGCACGACTCTCATAACTCTTGTTCACATTGTTACGTTGACGGTAGGAAGCATCATAAACAGCACATCCAGTATGAGCTGCTGCACCACCAGAGTCACCATAATATTCATAATCAGTTGTGGTGTCGCGTTGGTTGTTTATGGCTTGTTGCTTGTTAACCAAATAGGCGGCGTTGGATTGACGTTCTACGTTGAGATGATTGTTATCTAATTTACCTTCTGTTGTTTCGCGAATTGTAGTAGGTGCACGATCAGCAGGATTGAAAACAGGAGGAGCAGCTACAGCAGTTTGGACGTTGCCATTTGGTCTGCAGTTTCCTATGACATTTTCCTTTCTGGATGGACGGAGCACATCAAGAAGAGGAGCTACGACGCTTCTCAACATACCATGAACACCACCCATTTCCTGCGGTTGAGCACATGTGGAACGATTATTGGGTAAGGAGTTGTATGATTTCTTGCCATAATCAGTGCTACCAGCATGTCCACCTCCTGTGGCAGTAGGATTCATTATTGGGTTAGGATCCAATTGAGGACGCGTAGAGGGTTTGAAGTTACGGTCTGTATACATTTTTGTGCCATCAGGATTAGAATCAGCACCATAATATTCTGCTGTAGTAGAAATACGGTTGACGTCTTTGTGCATTTGTTCAGATCGTGAAGTTTGACCTTTCTCTAACCCTGTAGTAGTGAGCCATCTATCAGGTGTATTCACATAATACGTATCGGGGAGGTGTTTCTCGACTTTTCCTTGAGTTTCTACTGTCGCAGGAGCATTGTTGAAGTAGGTAGCGGGACCTTTGTGTTGATCCAAACTAAAGGTTAATTTCGGATTTGTTTCAACACGCAATTGATCAACATTTCTGTCAACCCATTTATCTCGTGCAGCCATACCCGAGTTAAACCCCATGTCACCATTAACAGTGTAACCTTGATCTAATCCTGGTCCAACACGTTGTTCATCCCATGTCTTTACATTTGCCATACGCTGAGAAGGTATGACACGTGATTGCATAAAATCTGTTTGGTTTGGTGTTCCATTAGCAAAACGCATATCCTTTTGTGGTGCAAAAAGAGGAGCCTGTTCTTGTTTTGAAATATACTGACTACCACTACCAGACATATTATCTAGAAAAGACGCATGTTCTCCTCCAGGTCCAGTTGTTTTGCTGCTAAAAAAGGGAACCATGTTATTATGAGTCATTGGTTTCGTCTCGTCGATACCTGAAAGGCTATTGTATCCTCCCTTTGATTGTATTTCGTCTTGAATATTCTGACCACTTGCGTTAAAGTATCTGTCGGTCAAAGGATTTGGGTTATCAGTACGGTGCGACTCGCCTAATCCAGAACCTTTTGATTTAAGTGCACCAGCCTCCTGGGGAAAGGATGGTTGTAAAGATGCAGCACGCGGTGCCAAAGTGGCTGTTTGCTTCTGGAATCCTTCTACTGTTGCTTCAGACCTGGTCGAAGGTCCGTTAGGTGACACGGTATCGTTATTATTTTCTCTATTTGATGCAACATATAAACCTCCGAGGGCTAAAATAGGCAAAGCTAATTCCATATTTAACTATTCTACCTTTCTAATGAGAGAGATAATCTTCCGTTTAATATATATAGCTACTATAAATTTTTCAGGCTATTAAGCGTAATTTTCATATGCACTAAGAATCGAGTAAGTACATATGAAAAACATATTGAAATTTGTATTTTATTCATATATTCACATCATTACTTTATATTATAATTGACCACAGGTGTTTGTTCTCATACAGTTTCTGGAATCTTTACCGTTACTTGTACTAGAAAAGGGGGCAGAATATACTGATGGTCCGTTGTCATTGATACAGCATGGAGCAGAAGCAAGGAAATGATCCTTCTCTAGTATACGTGTGTTTAAATTATGATGAAATGGTATACACACATTTTCTTGGGGATCTAAAGGCAATATTGACCATTGCACTTGTTCTAATTCTCTAAACTTCCACACGGGATCGGTTGTACGGGATTCGGATGTCGTCTCCTTACATGTGGGGTAACACATAGGACTAGATGACTCATAGGAAGGATCTTCCGACACACAATCACGTGTAAGTGTTTTATTTAATCCCATCAAGTTGCTTTCTAAATTTATACTATCTTTTTGTAAATTAGCGCCCCATTGTTGCAATCGTATATGAGGATCTTCAAAGTAGCATGGTTTTGCCCCCCATCCCGGTTGATTCAGCATATAACGACCTGGATCAGTCGATTCTTGTAAGTTTTTCTTTACACGACATTGGTCATCATGAAATCTTGTAAATGACATTTTTGTATAATAAAATATAATATGTTAACTCTATGGTTGATATATTAGGAAGATATAATAATCTGGTTAAACGAAATATATTTTTTAATTATTGTCAACATGAACAGCTGCCATCGGATCTTCTAGTGTCTCTACACGCTTGGTCAAATTCGTCAATGTATTATTTAAAGCGGAAATTGTTAATGCTTGAGTATTTATTGTGTTCTGAAGTGTACTTAGTGTGTTTTGCAAAGAGGTAATATCTGTACCGTGACCGGAAGACGCTGACTGCAAAGAGGTAATATCTGTACCGTGACCGGAAGACGCTGACTGCAAAGAGGTAATATCTGGACAAGAAATACCAGGAACATGTAGTACATGCGGGGAGATGGAAGCATCATAACGTATTCTTTCTGTGTGGGTTGCTTCTTTAATCAATTGTATACCATTTCCTTTATTATTACCGGATTCATCATGCAGAACAACTGCCAATTCATACATTATGTAAGATATTGAAATTATACAATTTGAGTATATACTTTATTTGTATAATAAATTAAAATATTTCTCACGCTTATTTTTAATTAGATTGATTATAAGTTAGAGAGTAATATACACTGCCTTCTATAGATAACGGCGGGGCTACTGGAGATTCTCTTTGAGTAGTATCTAATACGTATATGCCAAAGTAATTACCACCACTTAAAAATATTGGCGATAATCCATCTGGACCATCCCTGGATATTGCAATACTTATGCTACCAAATTTAATTTCCTGCGTATCATTCGTAACTGTTCCTACTTTACATTTATTTTTAGAAGAATAATTTGTTACATATACATCCATTTCACCTTGATATGATGCTCCTATAATATAATTTATGGAAACCATGTAAATACTTCCGCTTACTGTACCAGAGGAAGGATCGGGTATCATCGAACTATAAAATGATTCAGGAACTAAACCGTTTGCCTCATTGGAATATTGTTGTAAGTGATTTGATCTTCCTACAGGAGTAACTACCCAAGCATATTCATCACCGTCGTGTATGGGTATAGAATCACTAACAACGATTATACCGCTGTTGATTGGATCGCCTAAATTTGTGTAAAATGCACTCGTGCAATTAGAAAGTTCTGTGGTTATTCCCCCCGATCCAGGTGGTCCAGGTGCACCAGGAATGCCAGGGTTACCAGGGTCTCCTTTAGGTCCGACTAGTCCGTCATTACCAGGTGGTCCATCTTCTCCTTTTGGACCTATTGGTCCTTCTTCTCCAGGGGAGCCAGGTGTACCGTCAGTTCCCACATCTCCTTTTGGACCTTCAGCACCAGGTGGTCCAACTTCTCCTTTTGGACCTGTTTGTCCATCTGTGCCATCTGTGCCATCTGTTCCTGGTGAACCCGGTGATCCAGGTGATCCATGTTGTCCATGCGTGCCATTGGTACCGTTCGATCCAGATGGACCCGGTGGTCCGTCATCTCCTTTTGGACCTTCTGGTCCAGTTAACCCGTCTCGACCGCTTGTTCCATCTGAACCAGGGGATCCTGTATCTCCTTTTAATCCTGTTTCTCCAGGTGGTCCATCTGCTCCTTTCGCACCGGGAGTACCTGCATCTCCTTTTGGACCTTCAGCTCCAGTTGGTCCTTCAGAACCCGGAGTACCTGCATCTCCTTTTGGACCTTCAGCTCCAGTTGGTCCTTCAGAACCCGGAGTACCTGCATCTCCTTTTGGACCAGCAGGTCCTTCTGTACCGGAGGGTCCTGGAGGACCTCCAGGATCTCCCGTTTCCCCAGGGGGTCCTGGTTCACCTGTTTGTCCATTTGTTCCATTAATGCCTGCATTTCCAACATCTCCTTTAGGACCAGGTGGACCTGCTTCTCCAGGTGGTCCATTTGATCCATCTATTCCGTCAACACCTGATGGTCCGGTATTACCTTTATCTCCAATTTCCCCTTTATCTCCTGTAAGCCCTGTAAGTCCTGTAAGTCCTGTTGGTCCTATTGGTCCTATTGGTCCTGTTGGTCCTGTTGGTCCAGGTGGTCCATCAGCTCCGGGAGAACCGGTATCTCCTTTGGTACCATGTACGCCGTCACGACCACTTGGTCCTTCTAATCCTGGGGTTCCATCTGTTCCTGGAGTACCATCTGCACCTGAAAGTCCCGGGTCTCCTTTAACACCAGCATCGCCATTTGTTCCAGGATCTCCTTTAAGTCCATCTGTTCCTGGAGTACCATCAGCGCCCTGACTTCCATTGGTGCCCGGAGTTCCATCAGTACCCGGACTTCCATCAGTTCCCGGAATTCCATCTGTTCCTGGACTTCCAGTATCGCCTTTTGGTCCACTTAATCCATCTGATCCCGGAGTACCGTCTGTTCCTGCAGGTCCAGGTGGACCAATCTCTCCTTTATCCCCAAATCTCACAAAACTTACGTAGTAGTCTTCTGGGATCGAAGAATTAACTATAAATCCATTACTCGATGAATGATTTGATATATCAGCCGACCACCAATCCGGATCACCGTTAGTTGAAACATTTTTAGTTAATGACGTCATTAAAAACATTATAAATGATGACTCATCATCAATCTTCGTTATTCGAATCGTCCCCTTTATAGGTCCTGATATTCCTACAATTGCCATTAGACTATTGTTAATAGAATCTCCACCAATATTTTCAGAACTTAATGAGATATTTGTAGAAGAAGAGATAGGATCAAGAATATTCACACGGAAATTACCGGTATCAGGGTTAATATTGGTATTTGTGTTATTTACTAAAGTCAACTCTACGGTTGTTCCTCCCAAATTTCCATCAGGACCTTTGGGACCTTCTGGTCCTACTGGACCTAATAATCCTCTATCTCCCTTAGGTCCAATAGGTCCTTCTGGTCCATTTGGACCCGTAGGTCCTTCCGGACCATATGGACCCGTCGGTCCTTGAATACCAGTTGGTCCTGGAGCACCAGGTACACCTTGCAATTCTTTTACACTAATGTCAGCACATTTATTACAAACATTTTTAGTATTGTAGTATGTGGAATAGGAATAACTATTTTTTGACATTTCAAAAAATAATGAATAGTAGATAATATAATACACCTTAATTATATTATGTACTGAAAATAATACTATCAATTCATCGTAAATAATGAAATAACAGATTTTTATTTATTTTTGACCAGGTACCACAAAAGGGCGTTGATCTGCCTCAATCACTAGAGGCTCAGGAAGGATAACTTGTTGACGATCAAAAAATGGAACAAAATCCAATTTCTTTAATTCCGGAGCAGCAGGAACACTAGGGTTCACCAAATTTGTAGAATTGATACCGAATAAGGTTGTTTCAATTTCTATAGGATTATGGGAAAAAGCGTCTCTAGGCATATGACTAGGTGTAATTCCCACACATGGAACAGCTGTTTTATATGCTTGACCAACTTGTGAATTTACGTACATAGTGTAATCCCTAGATCTATCTATTTCTTTCTGCTGAATGCAATAGTCTCCAGGAGTGTTGATATTTCTAGTAGAAGCCATTTTTTACAGAAATGAATCTATCTTATTGATTGACTTATGTATATATATACAATAAGATAGATTTTATTTATACGAAGATACTAATGTATGTGTAGACGAGAATGATTTTATGGTGTGATTTACTAGTGAGCACATAAATTGAATATACTCGTTGGGAAAGAACTCGATTTGATTACCACGTTCATTTACAGTCTTGATATCGTCATATACCTCTCTTTCTCTCAAGATTTTTTTTATTCTGGTTTCTAAGTCACGAATTTTTTTTTTGTTACCTTCCCACAAATATATATGAACCCCTTCTTTCCATAATACTGCTTCTTGTTCTTTCATAAGATATTGACAGAAACGATTTTGTATACAGCTAGTAATACCATAAATTCCCCATGGCATGCCAGGTTCAGATATAATGTAAAAACAATATCCTTGTGTTATTTTATGAAAATCTTCCATTGAATACACAATATGATGTTCAAATTCTGTATTCAATAAACCCATTTTCGTTTTGTTATTTATAATTAATAATGTGAGAAAGTAAGTCAATACTGTTACACTCTATATAGTGGGTGATCCTTTATGTCTTTATTATAATTTGTTACAGGTTCAGGAGGGGGCGAGTTACGACCATAAAATTTATAGCAACGAATATAAATGGAGTAATAGGAACCCCATGATACTTTAACATTTGCTTCCTACTTATACTTTAATCGTTTTTGCTTTATTAGTATAAACAGTGCTTTTATCATGTTCAATATCTTTCCTAAGAGAATATATAATTTCAATGTTATTACACTTTCTGTACTTACTTACTTTTTTCAATTCAAGGGCGCATCGGTATATTTGTGCTTTTGATAAATTATTATAATCTTCTTCAACCCACAAATGGGCACTAGGATACTCTTTTATATGGAACCAGGTAAATCTAGAATTCATGATTTCGAGAAGCATCTCATTTTCTTCTTTGTTCTTTCCAATCTTTATGTCAACACCATCTATCATAAGAACCTTCATATGTGTATTTATTGGTTATTTGACATATACAATTGCTATGTAACTACATGAAGAACGTTCTACACTTTTTTCATTTTATCTTTTTTTCTTATGGAGAAGTGATTTACTGAAAATATCATAAAGTATTGTATTATTCAACTGGTATAAGTGTTTTTACCCAGAAAAATAATAAACACATTTTTGCGATAAGCAGTAAAAGAAAAACAATAATGTGGTTCACTATTGGATTGATATTTTTTATTTGTACACTAGGAAGTATGTGTTGGTGTGAATGTTTGTCTGAAATACCTTGCAACGAGGAGGTAGTAATAATCGAGGCGGATACAAAGAGTCCAGTTGCGGATAATATAGTATGAGTTTATTGATTATACATTACGTTATATGATAAATTATGACGATCTATTTTGTCTATTTTGTTTTATTTTGCATTGCTGTATTAAGTGATAGTATGCTATCTTTTAAATGGTCGTTTGACGGGGTAGATGCAAAGTAATAAATTAAACATTTATGAAATAAGTGAAAAAAGTCATACGAAAAGAATGTTTGGAATAATAAAAACTCGGTTTCTTCTTTGCTATTATCATGAAATAGATAAGTATACGGATTCTGGGATATGAGATTTTTTATGAAATCAATATCTTTGATAATAATGTATAATTGTTCAATTTGTGATAAAATGTTTGATGAAGAAACTGACGTGCTATCTTCTAATTTGAATACTTGGGCTAATTGGACATTGTATAACATATTCTTCATATTCCGTTCTTCATCTTCATCCTCATCCTTTTCATTTTCGTTATGATGTGTATGCATTTTTAATTTCGTCAATTCTATTTGGTATGTACACAACATGAGTGTATCATAAATATCCATCACTTCATTTCTATTAATGGTATGTCCCACGTCGACCTTTTGTGCCATGGGACAGAGATCATGAGTATAACTATGATCGCATGTTTCCTTTTTTATATCGTTTGTTTCGGTCATTGATCTTCTTTGAATTAAATATTTATTTTCTAATACGGATGGTCTAGTATATTGTGGATTATACATAATATACTATGGTTTCTTTATGTTTCTAATTTAAAGTTTGTATGGTTGATATTACAGATAAAATCGAAGATTTATTGACATCAATTTTTATTTTAACACTAAGTAATGGTAATTAGTAAGGAGACTTGTTTATCTTATATTGTTTTATCTTGCACTTAATTGTCCAAATCTTTTTGGTATTCTCGTGAAGACATGCCACCGCGAACCCATCCATCATAAGCATCTCCTTCGACAAAGTGGGAAGAATCAGTCATGGCGTGTTCGATAGACGGTAATAAAGGATAATTTTTGTAAGGAATATATGATTGTTCAGACATAGCATTCAAGCTCTTTCTGTTTGAAATGGTGTCTCCTTGTTGAATATGAGACTCCAATACAGGATTAGAAGATCCTCTGCCCAAAAAAGGAACAGTCTTGAATGGACGCTCCAGAAGAGATACACGGCACTTAGGGTGAGTATTTATGGTCCCAATCAAGAGGTCAGAACTGGTATCGATATTGCACCCACCAGGTCCAGATTGCATACCACCGTTGTAGAAAACACTCGGTTGGCTGGTAGCGAAACTAATAGGCTCACTCATACTGCAATCCATAGAACGAAAATTTGTAAGAGAATAGTTAGCTTGCTCAGTGTTTTGTACAGATCGTTGACTTTTGTCACAGCTGTCATCTCCTAATCTTGTAAGATTATTAAACGTGTAATCCATAACAGACATTACGATTTGAATTATTATATATATCAAATTCAAGTATATATAATACATTATATTATCTTTGCGGTAATTTTATAAATTTACGAATAAATCATTTTCTCCATTCGGTAGGTGAATATGTCAGGATATTCATGTGTTATTCTTAGTTTTTAATGAGATGTGTGATCGCTGTGTAGTTCTTTTCCTGACGGCAAAGAGCCATAACAGAATTTCATAAATTTCTCTTGATTATTTGGAACTTCAGTATTAGCAGTGGCATAAAAATTATGCTGTGCCATGTTCTCAAATTCTAGGTTGTCTCCTAAAGTAGAAAATAACTTCTTTCTTATCTTTTCGTTGTCGTCAAAGTTTTCCATGACCGCTTCTTTTGTTTTACCATTAATTTCTTTCTCTATTGGTCGATCATAAGCTGGAGCGGCAGAAGGTCGTGTAGGATTAGATGATATTTCAGGTAACATAACGTTCATAAATGGATTATCTTCTGTTGGCATGGTATGTCGTTCACTATTCTTATTCTTGGTCATGATAACTTTGCCTTGAGAATCATGTATTTTATTTTCCTTTGTGAAAGCATCTAACGAAACATTCTGAAATCCTTCTTTGGACTTTTCATTCGATTCATCAGATCCACCCTTTTTGGAAGTAAAATACAAAATAGCTAATACTGATAATGTTGCAACACCTGTAATAACATACATAATTGATCTTGTCATGATATACCCTAAAATAGTCAACAATATTACCAATCGAGATATTGCATTAATTTTCTCACTTCTCGTCATATCATCCTGAGGCCATATCTTCGACATTTCGTTATGTTTCATTAATATTAGTGGATTGTCAAACCACACTGGAGTAGCTGCTGGTTTCTTTTCATTCTTAGACATATTGTTTATTGTATGAATAAATAAATTAAATAGTCTATTTGGAATGTGAAAATCAAAAGTGACTGTATATATATAATTCTTGATTATTATTTAAAGCGGACTACCTAAAACATAGTTTATCGCTTTCCACACGTTTTTTTCACTATGCATTTTGAGGTTATTACTTCTTCCCCTTCTTCTTGTTCTTTTTCTTGCCTGAATTTGTTGGTTGTTGAAAACGTGAGGTTTTCGTAGCTTGCTCTCCCCCTTCAATAGAAAAGATTAATTCTTCTAATTGCTGTTCATTCATCTCTACATGATTTGCTTCCCTTTCAATTTGTTTTATTTTCATTTCTTCTTCTTTTCTTTGATTTTCAATCTTTCTATATTCGTGTCTTTTTTTCATCTGTTCTATTTTTTTGGTAGATTGAATGTTTCTCTCTAAAGCTGCCTGCATGGCTCCAACGTTCAGTTTTGCACCCCCTCCTAATGCGGCACCTAAGCCTGGAATATTCTTCGCCATACTAGCCATATCATTCATGTCCATACCCATGTTCTTAAACATGGAGGATATGTTGCCCATGCCTGGCATGTCTTTCATTTTCGACATCATTTCAGTTGCTTCCTTCATCAAATCAGACTGATTGATATCATTGTCCTTAATTTTTGTATCTAGTTTGCTCCCTATATTTTTTACTAGACCCATAATCTTCCCTGGATCACGGAACATCTTCTCAAATACATCGTTCACGGAATTAACTCCATCCATATCAAGATCAAATTCTTGTGCAGTCTCTTCCGCGATTTCCGTTGCTAACTTTCCAAGATTACCCTGCAACAACCCATTTATATGGTCATGTATTTCTTCTGGTAATGGTAAGTCTGGCATCGATGATGATGATGATGATGATTCATTCGCTCGTTTATTAGAATCACCTTGATTTTCACTATTGTCGTCCTCGTTATTGCCAAATAATCCAGCACCATCTCCCATATTGCCCATAGCATCTTGTAGACTATTCATTGTTTCTTCTAATTTTGACTTGAACTCATCTTGATTAATTGCCTCAAATAATTTGGCTGTATCCCCAAAAGAATCGTGGGAATTAACACCATTTATTACACTAAATAAGATTACTTGAAGATACTTCCATATCGTCTCCTTTATGGTATCTGTAATACCTTCCGTTTTCCATAGTTTACTGAAATCCAATCCGGGAATAAGGTTGACGTCTACTTCCGAATCGGAAGCGAAAATCTCTTCATTTTTGTAAAGTATGTCAAAGAACCGTGCAGGGAAAGTTTCTTGTACATGAGCAACAAATCGGTTCATATGCTCATTTTCAGTATCTTCAATCGAAATAGCATCTATCACATAGGTCTCTATACAATCGGCATATTCAGGGAAAGATGTCAATATATCCGCAATGAAATCTTTTAGAATTTGAGGTACATTCTTTGATTCCGTTTCTCCTATCGGTCCTTCCTTGTCATTTTCTGTAGTGTCCTCCATTATCTTTTCGGTAGGTTTATAGTATTTATAAATTTAGTTGAACGTATATAAATACTATATAAAGATTGTATTGCTTTAACTCATTTTATGTCGATTATAATTACTTTTATAACTTTTATAAGTTCATGTACATATTTGATAAATTATTCAGGTTTTTTAGGTACTGTATGCATTTGGATGTGTTTTCTTCATCGAGTTCTTTCAATGGACCTTTCAATTTATTAATGCTTTCTATAACTGATGAACCGCTCGAATTTTTTTCCAACTTCGCGACATCCTCTGTATAATCTTTATTCAGAAAGTAATCAATATTTTCTTCCTCTATCTTTTCTGCATATTTCATGTATATGTATCTATACCACACGGAAAGTAACATTTTCGGATTTGCTTGTTTCATCATGACAATTGCAGTCTTACTCGTCTTTATATCTCTATTTTCCGGAAAAAGAATGACAATATCCTCCAGAAACTCCTCTATTTGCCCGTTAAATGCCTTCAGCAATGTAGATTTATCCACAGAAGCCATTGTATTTATGTTATTATATATAAATAGGGTACGATTGTTTATTCGGTTATGAAACGATAAAACGAAATGCAGGAATCTTGTTGCTGTGTATGCAATTAATATGTGTGGTATTTTTATATTATTTATGCCTAAAACAATGTTATATTACAAGTTGATATATTTGTCGTAAAAATTATCTTTTCGGGGCTATAGTAAGATCTTGTGTACGTTGATTTTCCATGTTGGATATTGAAGCATCATCCATTTTGTTTGGGGTATAATCATCTGGAGGAGTCGTTATAGCACTGTCATAATCTATGGATGCATAATTATACATTTGCCGTAAACCTCCATTTCCTTTAGCTAATAATTCATCACTGTCTTGATCCCAAAAACTAAAACTATCAGACGCTACTCCAAACCCTCCTATATTATCGTGGTCTATAGAAAATGCACTAGGTTCGCCATTATGCTTGACTGCTTGCTGATTTATTCGTTCATCTACCGGGTTTAACTTTTGAGTAATTTCGTTACCGAATATAACACGATTCCCTTCTTTAAGAAGCAATAGCGCCGGTACTTTTGAGACTTGAGGTGGAAGGACCAAATTCTGTTGGTTTTCAAGAACAACATACATGTTTCCGTTCTGGTCATTCCTAAACCTTTTGTCAATGCAAACAAAATGTATTTCATCACGTATGCTCGATTTTCCTAATTGATTAAGTAAATGTTTACTCTTTTCGCAAAAATTACTATAATACAATATGCAACTCATTTTACTTTATTCACTTTCACTTGGTATATATTTGTAAAACGTTATTACAAAAATATTATAAGGTTGATAATGATAATTATTGGTATATTTTATTTGTTGTTTCTACGTAAAACAATTACAAGCAACGAATATTGAACACGTAAAATTGATCAATAATATACCACTATTATATATAAAGAGTTATCCGTAAAACAAGTACATATACTTATTCTATACATCTTATTCTCCATTTCATTTCATTCGACATAGTAAAATGAGTGAAAACAATAGATATTTCAATAAGTTCACATTAGCTAATATCGACGTAAGCTTGGTCAATGCTCTAAGAAGAATATGCTTAGCTAATATTTCCACATATGTCATCAAAGATGACGACATCGATATCTCAAATAATACCACAAGATTTAATAATGAAATTATCAAACAACGTATTCTATGCATTCCTGTTCACATTCTTGACAATACTGACGAAATAGATGGTTCTGAATATCTCAAGGTGTCACAAGGAGAGTTTAAAGCAATACATCCAAGTACATTGGATCAAAGTGTTGATACCATTATTTTAAAAATAAATAAAACCAATAAATCACAAACCACCGAATATGTGACTACACAAGATATTGGACTATATAAAAGCATTGATGATGAAACGGAAATTCAATATAATAATAGCAATGGCGGCAAAGACCAAAAGGTAACGCTATCATCAATCGTTTTTCCACCAGATCCTATTACTAAAAATCATATTGTTATTGCACGACTAAAACCACCGGTCGACACTACTCTCCCGGGTGAGTCATTGACTCTTACAGCAAAATTTAGTCTTGGTACAGCAAAAGAGCATGGAGGATTTAATGTGGTTTCTACATGTGCTTATGAGAATAAGGTTGACGAAGTAAAGTCCAATGATCAATGGAAAATAAAAAAAAAGCAACTAGAATCAACGGGGGTTGCCGAGTCACAGTTAAAACTAGAAGAAGAAAATTGGAAATTACTGGATGGACGAAGAGAACAGTATCGAGATAACAAGAGTAATGTTTTCAACTTATGTATACCCGACGCATACCAATTTAATATAGAAACTGTTGGTGTGTTTAGTAATATTGTTATACTTCACAAAGCGTGCTTGATTATGCAAAACAAATGTGAAATGTTTCGTACAAGCATCGAAACTAATAATAGTAGTCATGTGAAAATCGCACATAACCAAAATACCACGCAACCATACGAATATACTGCTACATTACACAATGAAGATTATACAATTGGAAATCCACTCGTTAATTACATATACACAAAATTATATGGAAAGATCTTTCCCATTGAAATAAAAACAACTGATTACGAAACTAATGATAATGATAATGATAATGACGATGATTCTCCTGTAAAGACGTCCAATTATAACATGGTACCCACATTCATTGGCTTTAAGGTTCCTCATCCTCATATACCAGATGGGATTATTCGTATCATATATGAGAGCAGTGAAGATGCACAGATAAGTGATCACCACAAAGACATTCTTATCAGAAAACTAAAAGATAACACTTCGACTATCTTGATAGCTGGAGCAATGAAAATAGCATCAGATTTCAAAAAGCTGGATTTACAATTCAATCCACCTTCAAAGTAGATACATTCTTAGCTAATAAAGTAAATAAATAATAATCATATAAAATCCAATAAAATCATATAAAATCATATAAAATAATATAAAATCATATAAAATCCAATAAAAATATTATATAGTAAA
>Ga0233426_10002214_pt1 | contig 16618 bp, 9 predicted proteins | sample SI_118_April2016_6_FD_179875 | JGI IMG/M metagenome (GOLD analysis project Ga0233426, IMG submission 179875) | Seawater microbial communities from Saanich Inlet, British Columbia, Canada - SI_118_April2016_10_MG | ecosystem: Environmental > Aquatic > Marine > Inlet | place: Canada: British...
GATGGAGTTCCATCTAGAGTATTCTCCATTAATAGCAAACTAGAATCATCCAGCATAGCCATTATCAGAGGTGTGCCTCTCAATGGAGTGTGCATCTCGATTCCTACTACTGGTTGGTCAAAATCAAAGTCGATGTACTCCCAATCCCTTTCGGACATTATTGTCAAAACTGGGCCAAAACTTTCTCCTCGATTTAAGTCTCTAGATGAATAAATCAACTCACCCATCCCATCTCCATTTACATCTATTCCAGTGAGAAGATTCAATCCTACATTCTGTCCTGCAGAACCTTGAGCAAATATTTGAGTCTCGGTTCTAGGACCGTTTTGTGAACCCAAGTAAAGGTGTACTTTACCGGCCTTAGATGATGATGGAGCCATAACTAGGAAATCGGAATAACCATCTTCGTTAATGTCGCCAGCAGGAGATATTGTTTGTCCTAGAAGGGCGTTCGCGAAATTACCCTTGTCTGTCCAAGTGCCGGGCCCGGAAACAGGCCCGGTACTAGAACCAGCCCACATGTGGACTTTACCTTCGTGATATAATCCATCAGCGAACAATTCACTGACTAGTATATCATCAAAGCCGTCTCCGTCTACATCACCTATGAATGACATTTCAACACCGTACAATTTCCCTTGCGTTAAAGGGGCATGAACAATTGCTGCTGTTGGATTAATTCCACTAGCATTACCCATGTAGAACTCTACAGAAGAATAACCGGTCGGACTATCGATTGTCCCAGTGTTAGAAACGGCCATGTCCATGAATCCATCACCATTTATGTCTCCATTACCGATAACTTGGCGACCAAACATTGTACCCGAACCTGTTTGAGTAATGTTAGCATGGTGAACCATCGATGTGTTATTTCCTTTGAGTACCATTACCAAGCCGTTTTCTGAAAGAGTTGGAGTCAATGTATTTTCTAGAATCATTTTGTCAGCAACTACGGCTAAATCTGTACATCCATCAGATTCCACATCACCAAGAGATGTCAATGACCATCCAAGGTTATCATCATCGCTTCCATTCATTTCCCACCAAGTAGAGGTCGAGATTCCTGAAGCAGAACCTAATCTTATCGAAATATGCCCAGAATTGTTCACACCAAGACCTGGCTCACTGGAAGCAATGTCATCAAAACCATCACAATTGAAATCCCCAATTGCGATTCCAAACCCAAGCATGGAATCACTGTACGAGCCTACAAGGATTCTGTCAGCTAATGCTCCAGGTCCGTCTGGTAAACCGTAATGAATTGAGATTGTTCCATTACCATCAGGGTCAGTATACACGATATCGTCCTTGCCATCACCATTCAGATCTCCAGCAAGGAGTTCACCTTCTACTGAATCATCATCATAGTTGATGACCCAATTGGAGTCAGGGTCTATCCTACCTGTGTCTTTTCCTGCAAGACTTCGTAACAAAGAGAGTGTGTTATTTCCTAACCCATCTGATTTTGAGTAGGTTATCTGTTCAATATCGTTGATGTCTAAATCCATACCTATGGCTGATGAAACTGTGCTTCCTCTTGCCAGTATTTGTCTAACCTCCATGGTATCATTGAATTTGATTAAGCGGACTTCTCCTTCAGCGGAATTAGTGTAAACCACGTGAATCATATCGTCTGAATCAATCGCCACTTCGATATCATCACCGACTGGACCAACATCCAGAATGGTGTGATTCCAAAATGCTTTATTGAACCAAAGGTGATGTAATGCCTGGTCTAGATCTTGGAACATTATGTGACTCTTGAATTCCGAGTCGAATGAAATCTTAAGACCGCTGTTGAATACATCTTCAGCGATTGTACGTAAGTGCCAAGTCCTTTCAAGGTAAACTGAGTTTTCTTCGGCTAATCGTGCTAGGCGCAAATCATCTCCGATATTGTAAACCACCTGAATTCGATTGTTGGCACCTATAGCAACTGCACATTCATCAGCATTCAAACCATTGCTTAATGCCTCTACAAGTAGAGTATCCATTGTACCATCCAGGTGTATTGTATGGAGGTTAACATCGGATGAATTTAGAGAACAAGCATAACCAATGCCAACATCGGTTACTATCAAATCCATCGGTTTGCTTGACATATCACCATATGAAGAGGCGTTCCAATAATCTAAAACCGATTCACCACGAACTACCCAATTTTTACCATCTACGGAAATCAAGTCGCCTTCAAGGTCATGACCAGAGCCACTAGAAAAGCCTACTGAGTTAGATTTTTCTGATTCATCATCCAATGATTCACCTACAGGGAAAACGAATAGTGGAGATATAATTTGGATGATGAAAATGGCGGAAATTGCTAGTGGAAGACCCTTGCTTCGCCATGACATATCCCCCATCACGCCCCCCGCCCTACATTACTATTCCCAACAAATGATTACGGCCCCCTATAGGGGGCCGGTAAATACAATCCAATCGAACCGCTTGAATCGGTGAATCTCATGGCCCCAATATGGCGGACATGGTGCTGGTCGTTGCGAATGGCGAATGGAGCGACTCGGGATTAGTTGAAACTATGATTGAGACTTCAACTTTCAAGATTGCATTGGATGGAGCTGCAGACCGATTTGACACATGGGATGTGGTTGTTGGAGACATGGACTCAATCTCTAATCCTGAACATCACGAGCCTGCCACAAACCAGAACTATTCTGACCTTGCTAAAGCCCTAGAAATGTATGATGTTGATGCGGTTGTTGGAGTTGCTGGAGGAAGGTTAGATCATCAAATCGCAGCGTACACATCTTTATTCGAAAGTAACTCTGATGCAATTCTATATTTTGATGGATGGAGAGCGTGTCGAGTCCATCCTGATGGTTTACAAATTGATTTAGCGATTGGAACAATTTGTTCTTTAATGCCGTTTGGAAATGTCAATAATGTGACCTGTAACGGAGTAGAATTTATTCTTGAAAATGAGGATATATCAACGGGAACAAGGGGTGTTGGAAATAGAGTAACAGAAGAGGTCGTAAATATCTCACATGAAGGGGGAGATCTACTCTTCATTTGGGAGGCAAATGCGCCCTGATAAACCGTGAATACTCTTCTTTACCATCCCAAGTTCTTGCTCTTTCATCAACTCTTGAGGCTTCAACTGTAGATTCGTATCCACCCCAATCCTCAATCAACTTGAGCTTCCATGCTGCTTTGGCTGAATGGCCAGGGAATAAAGTCCTCCACATATTTGGAATCCTGCCCGGAGTGATTAGATTGACTTGGTCAACAATCGAGGTTGTACAGGTCTTACCAAATGTGTGGTACCACTCGGGTTTCTCTCCAAGAGAATTTAGTCGGTCACATAAAGCGTTGAATAATGCCTTGTCTTTGCCAGGAGGAGTCTGAACTCTGTAGAGGTGGACCTTGTGCTTTCTGCCGTTAGTTCTCAAGTGCAGTGCGTCTCTTTCTGTAGCTACAAGTAGGTACAACTCAAATGCACGCCACATACCTTGCCATGGGTCATATTTCTCCCCAACTTCTCTACGGGTTTCGAAAGAGAAGGTGATGAATTGACCATCACTAAATTCGAATGTTAACATTGTATGGGCAAGCGCCTTTATTTTGTGGAAATGGTCGATTACATACCAGACATCTGTGATCTCATCGGTGTCAACACTAGTGTCTATCCACTTTGAGTCGTGGTCCCTTTTACCACTCCATGTGAAATCTCTAACATTTTTCAGGGAAACTTTCGAGCCTTTGTAAGATGCTATGCCGTGGTGAGCATTATCTGCAACCCAGTTTTTTTCTAAACCCGGAATTTGAGATTGGAGGTGAACATACCTTTTCCAAATTGCTTTAATTAACATCAGCAGTAGAGCAGTGCCGCTGATTATCATTGTCCAAAACGCAATGTCGCGCAGCAACTCACCACCTCTTCCACATCAAAGAGGCACGATCCCACCAATCGACTTCACCATCACCATGACGGCGCCAAAGCATGCCGTTTTCATCGACGTGAGTAGGTAGACCTTCAGAATCAGGCTCACCAATCTCATTGAGCATATTTCTTCCCATTTCATCATCCTCTGGGCCCTTCATCATCAGTACGAATACTGCAATTCCCAAGACTAATGATAGTACTATAATTCCATAAATCCCAACTGATGAAGTTTCTGTTTCCTCGCCACGGGATAGTACCGGAGCGTCATCATCTTCAACTTCTGAATCAGGAGATGGCATTCTGATTAGCATAGTTCCACCAGTGGTACTTATTTCCTCATCATTGGTAACAGTTAACAGAATCTTGTAAACTCCTGAACCCCATTTCGAGCAGTCTAATGTGCTAGAGTTAGCAACCACTCCAATTGAAGGAGTAATTGTCCAATCTTTGGTATATCCGAAATGGTCTTCGCCTGTTGCCTGTAAGTGAGAAACAGTACAAGGAGTTCCAGCTAGTTGTTCGTCACCATCGATTTCAATTGTAAAATGCGGAGGAGGTTTGTTGACAATAACGAGTTCAAGAGTATCTGATGTTGTCTGTCCAAGGCCATTCTGGTAAGTCTCGCTTACAACATATGTTCCTGCAGGCCAGTTACTACAATCCAATACGGTATCATCATCTAAGACTTTGAATGGAGTGCCGACAATAGATCGAGTGCCTACAAAATTCCACCTAGGTCCGGTTTCATCAATGAAGTTCCTAGTTATTTCACATGTGTCACCAGTTTGCATTATTTCTGAGCCGGACAATACTAGGTCTGCTGAAGGTACTGCTAAAGCAGGACTTAAGTCAAAGACTCCAATGTTTATCGACTTGAGAAGTCTACCATCTGCATCACTTATTTCGAGGACTAATCGATGCTCGCCTACAGCCCATGAATCGTATGTCAGAGACGCATTTTCTTGATCTTCAAATGCCATCAAAACCTCTTCTTGTACAGTAAATCCGGCATGCTCTCCGATTAATGTGAGAGTCAAATCAATCCATTGTTGAGTTGAATTCAGTACTACTACTACTCTAATCGCATCCATCATTCCATCTTGGTTACTATCTAGACTATCATTTCTAAGCGCAACCAAATTCAACCCAGCTGCGACAAATGGATCAGATTCTTCCTCTTCAGCAACTACTTGTCCCGTGAAGCAAAGTGAGAACATTAGAGCAATCAAAAACCACTCACGCATTTTGTTCACCTCCTTCATTAGACTGAATACCCTTTTCCAAGGAGGATACTGAACGAGTTGAGCGAACTAACATTGCTAGTCCTGATGAAATTAGCATTACTGCTCCGAGAATCATGTAAGATAGCCAACTTGATGCTGGCTCTTCACCCATTACTGATACTGCGGAATTCCAACCGCCGTATTCATCAGACCAGCCATCACCATCTTCATCTGGACATCCTTGAATATCTCTGGTTGAAGTGCCTGGAACATCAGGACAATCGTCTCTTCTCGAACCCATTCCTACATCGCCAAAGCCGTCTTCATCGGTATCTTGCCACTGTAGCCTATCGGTTGGGAAAGCATCTGCTTCACCCCACGGTGAGGCTAGCCAATTCTGAGAAGGATCTGACCATCCGTCGCCGTCAGAATCTCGACATCCTAATCTGTCGAAGAATGATTGGCCACGTTCATTTGGACATGCGTCTCCTTCATGGCCATCTGAATTATCTCCGAATCCATCGCCGTCTTCATCACGCCACTGTGATGGTTCGTGTACGAATTGATCTCCTTGGTCAGACCATCCATCACCATCTGTATCGTGGCAACCCCAACGGTCACCACCTTTTGTTGGACCAAGAGAGGTCCCTGGAACATTTGGACAAACATCTGCGGTAGTTCCGCGTGGGTTATCTCCGCGACCATCACCGTCACTGTCGTGCCATTGAGTTTCGTCTGAAGGCCAAGCATCTGCAAGTCCACCGGGACTTGCTAACCAATGAGTAGTAGGGTTAGACCAACCATCGCCATCTGTATCTGGGCAACCCCATCTATCCATTGCTGAATTCCCTTCAGTAGCAATACAGCCGTCTCCTCTCCAAGCTTCTCTCCAAGTATCTCCATCGAAATACTCGAGGTTGTCTCCATAACCATCATCATCAGTATCATGCCACTGACTTTCGTCTGTAGGGAAGGCATCAGCGAAACCATCAGGATGTGAAATCCACCAGTCATCAGGATTAGAATAACCATCCATATCGATATCAAGACATCCGAAACGGTCGGCCCAACTTATCCATCCACTTTCAACTTCTTCGACAGTGCTCAAAGGACAAACATCCCCTTCGAATCCAGTAATCTCATCGCCATATCCGTCACCATCAGTGTCGCGATACTGACTCGGAATTAATGGGAAGTCGTCAACTTGAGTTGCTCCGTATGATTGATTGTCGCCCCATCCATCATCATCAGAATCTATCCATTGTGAAGGATTATCCGGGAAGTCATCGACTTGCAAAGCCCCTTCACTCTGGTTATCACCCCAGCCATCATTATCTCTATCTGCCCACTGAGTAGGGTTTTGCGGGAAGGCGTCTGCACCATTACCAGCTGTCCAATTCAAATCAGGATCTGACCAACCATCGAAATCTGCATCTGGACAACCGAATCGGTCTTCCATGGAATATCCTGTTACGAACGGGCATGCATCAGGCTCTGTTGCATTATCATACCATATGCCAATTGACCAATTCGTTCTGGTTTCATTCCAAGAAATATCAGCCCAATTATCGCCAAACCCATCTTCATCAGTGTCGTTCCATTGGCTTGCAATAAATGGGAAAGCATCTGCTGTACCATTAGGATGAGAAAACCATGGCTCGACTCCATCTAGTCCGCCAGGATCTGCATCAGACCAACTGTCGCCATCTGAATCAAGGCATCCGAATCTGTCTGCAGAAGAATATCCACGGCGATAAGGGCAGTGATCGGGTTCGAAACCGTTGATGTTGTCTCCAAAACCATCATTATCAGAATCAACCCATTGGCTAGGTTCTGTTGCAAATGCGTCCGCCCCATTGTTTGGCCCCCAGCCCTCATCAGGGTCGGACCAACCATCTGAGTCCGTATCTACACATCCTTTCCTGTCATTGGTTGATGTTCCAGGTGTGAGATCACAGTCATCTTCATTATCGATGAAACCATCTTCATCGCTATCTCTGTTGTCTTGATTCAATGATGGAGTTAATGTGTAATCGACACCGTCGTTACACCAACTATCTTTCCCTTTGACTTTGACATGTACCCACCCTGCAGTAGACATTGTAGTAGACAAAGTAGTGGATGAACCTGAATCGCTCATTCCCTGACCGGCTACCTGTGAACCGGCAGCGTCGTGAATTGAAAAGTCGGCTTCCCAGCCATCACCGGGGCACCAAATCGCAGCATTACTCATCGAACCTGAAAAGCCAACTTGCACTATATCCCCTTTGTAGGCATATATCTTCCACCAGTCGGTTTGGTCGTTTGGTGAACAGCCATCATCATAGCAAACATAGCCGTTTGTTGAGACACCATTTGTCAGAGGAGTTGCATTGCTGATGTCATTATCTGCAGACACTGGCGGAATAATTGCTAAAAGGCACGCTGCGAGGAATAGGACCACCCACTGCCTCGCGCGCATGAGCATGCATGTGAGGGTTTGGTTTTCAAGACAGCGCCGTCAAATCAGATATCGGTAGCAATCCATACTGGTCCATGGACTGCATCACCCTCTGTGCTAACAATTGGCTCAGGAATAGAACTAACAACCTCTAATCTCACGAATTTTATGTATCTCTGTTCTTCGTTTTCTTCAAATGGATGGAGCCCTATATTCTGCTGATATGCAATTCCAATCCAATCAGCATTTGGGCCGTGAACAGTTTCAAAGAAATCATGTAATGCATGCACATCACCATTTGCTTCTTCATAAGAATTGACGATGTGTAAAGGAGTCGGGTCTGCTATAGTCCACTGGAATTCATCACCAGAATGAGGTTCGTATATTGCACCGGCTTGTAGGTACCACTCGTCACCCTCTGTATATCCATCATCACCGTATTCAAGCCCATACCATGAGATTGAGACCATGTTATTCTCGCTTATCGACACGAAAGGATACATCGTAATTCCTCCGGATTCACCCCAATCCGGAGCTACGCTCCAACTTTCTTCCCAAGTATCTCCATGATCATATGAAATAGCCATCAGCATGTCCCATGCTCCTAAATCTCCGTTAGGGCAATCTGCCCAAATAACGACTACTGTGCCTGCTTCGTTATTGTTGACGACAGGATATCCTTCTGGACAGTTTCCATTTCTAGGTCCTAACTCCTTAGGAGGATCCCATGTGCCATCAGATGGTCCCGGTCCAGTTCCACGACCGTAATCATCACTGATTCTAATTTGTACAGAGCCTGAATTGGAGTCTGCATCTTCCTGAGCCACATAAACGTAAGAACCATTGTTCTCAGAGGATATTGTTGACCACCCACCAGGCATAGCAAAGCACTGAGAGAATGTATTACCGCCATCCTCGGAATGGTAGTACCAGTATCGTCCGTTATCCCCTGTACATTCAGGAGGTGTCGCCCCCGAATTTCCAAGATAGTGAATTATTCCATCTCCTTGAGCCGCAACCCAAGGTCTGTCATCCGCTGCCATAGTGTTCATTCTTTGGCAAACATTACCCATTTCATATGAGTCGCCTCCTTCTGTAAATCTATGCCACCAATTGTCCTCAAGTGTGGTATCAAGATAGTATACCACATCTTCGTTGTCAACTGCGATATCTCCTTCATCACCAAGACATTCAGATGCACCTCCTGTAACTGAGCCAACTGCGGAGTTAAGCAAATTACCAGGAGTTGGCTCGAACTGGTCAGCATGGTCCCAAGTGGTTCCATTATCTGTTGAAACCCAGAACCAAGATGCCCAATAATCCCATGAGGTCATTGCTCCATCTTCACATGCGTACCAAGAATCGGTTGGCCCACCTAAAATGGGACCAAATGGAGTACCTTCCCCGCCCCAACGTAAATCCTTGTGCGCTGTAATTTGCATATTCCCTTTGGAGTCTATTGACAAGGAAGGCTCGTAACCAACCCCATATCCGGCATAATCTTCATCTTGGCCGTTTGACATATCGATACACTCTTCGTGACGAGGCATGTAAATTGGTTCGCCTAAGGTAAGTTCTACAGAGTCCCCTGGAGAGAGGGGTTTACTCGCTTTCGCTTCCGCAAATTCGGGTGCTTGAATCTGACCGACACTAGATGCTATGATAAGGAATGTCACAGAGACTGCAAAGGTAATTCCAATCATTCCATTAAGGAATCTAGATTCATCTTCTTCAAACAATTCTGCATCATCGATATCGGTTTCAGACAACCGATTACCCAATCCGCTGTCAGTCATAATTTACACTCCAACCAATTTCTTATCAGACCTTCGTGCATTAGCCCATTTTTTGGATGGCTCTTTCAAACACTGCAGTGTAATCTGATGCGTTATGTTCATAGGTATATTTCGAGAGTACACGCTCTCGACCTAGTAGTGCTTTTTCTCCAGTTTCATTACTGGATAACATCTCATTTACACATCGTGCTAAATCAGAAGGATCACCTCTTTTGAATAAACCACCAACTGAAGTATCAACCATCTCTGTCAATGGTTCTTGGTCTACTGTTGCTACAGGAGTTCCACTCGCTAGCGATTCAAGAGGTATGAGTCCCTGTCCTTCATAATATGAGGGATAGACTACAAGGTCTGCCGAACGGAAATGTTGTGCTAATTCATCGAATGATAGACTGCTTTGAATATGGACCGATTCTGAAATTCCTAATTTCCTAGCATTTTTCTCTAAACTTGATTTCATGTGACCGCGGCCAACAATTACCAACTTAGCGCCAGGATTTTCAACAATTATCTCTGGCATAGCTCTGAGTAAAGTCATGTATCCCTTACGTGCGACTAATCTTCCAACTGCAAGTAACATAGGAGTCTTAGTCTCAGATGAGTAAGACAGGGCTTCTTCGTCTCCACAATCATATTGAGTTCTAATACGCTCATGTTCTAATTGCTCTGCTTCAGCGTCCGTATTAGGGGGACGGAACACCTTGTGGTCACAACCCCAAAGGATTACTTCGCAATCGAAATTTTCGTCAGGCCGATACCACTGTTTGAATTCTTTCAGAGTAGATTGTGAATTAGAAACGCAGATACTAGATTCCAGTATTCCAGCCCTTTCATATCTTGAATACCATCCAGCGGTAGTAAGAATAGCAAGGTCATTTGGATTCCTCCATGTTGCAGACTCCCTAGCTGCTGCTGCTCTTTTAACTCCCTCTTTCTCCCCTAACCAAGAACCATGTAGACATGAAACTACAGGAGCAATATTTTCCTGCAACCATCTGAACTCTTTTCTCTTCCAAGACACCAGTGGTAGATGAGCGTTTATGACATCAATTGGTTTGTCAGCATGAAGTTTTTTCAAAGCCTTAATCGCGCTTTTTCCATATGAACGAGTGAAAGCCATAGGCAGTCGAGCCCAGCGAACTGGAACTACATTTACTCCTTCTTGAGATGGAACTTTTTCTGAATGTGAACGGGTGATTATTGTTACCTCATGCCCCAGTTGAACAAAGTGTCCAGCAAGGTGGAAAACCACTGAACCAATTCCCCCCCATCGGGGCGGATATTCACCTGACACTATCGCAATGTGCATGTCGAACAATTACCCCACTTGGTAATATGATAAATAATCCAAGGGATAGGTGGCTTCAAATGAAATCCTTGAATCGTGGTGGTATGGCGGACAAGTTGCCGGTCTCTGTCACCATCATCCTTCCAACTCGTAATGAAGAGGAAGCTCTAGGTCCAACCGTAGATTCAATCCCTCGAGATTGGTGTGATAAATTGGAGATCATGATTGTTGATGGTAGCTCTACTGATAAGACTAGAGAAATCGCATTAAAAAAGGGAATCAGAGTTCACCTAGAGCCACGAAAAGGTTACGGGAGAGCATATAGAACCGGGTTCGCAGTTGCCAAAGGCGACATTATTGTCACCATGGATGCTGACTGTACCTATCCTGCAGAAGTTGTTCCTGATTTGGTCAAGAGACTAATTGATGAAGATTTAGATTTCATCACCTGTGACAGACTTACTCTTGCTGAAGAAGGTTCAATGTCTGGACTTCATGGATTTGGAAACTGGATGCTTTCGTTTAATGCAAGATTGGCATTCGGATATGGAATCAAAGATTCCCAGTCCGGTATGTGGGTATTCCGCAAGTCAATCTTTGAGAATGAAAAGATGAGACCTACTAACGATGGAATGCCATTATCTGAGGAGATGAAAATCTTGGCTCGCAAAGTATTGGGTAAGAAGAAGGCTATCGAAGTGTCAGTTCCTTATCGACCAAGAGTAGGAGATGCAGAAATTCACACATGGGGAGATGGTTGGAAGAATCTAAGATTCATTTGGGCTAAGCGATTCGGCCTACACCGAACCCGAACCGAATGGGGTCCACTAGAAGATAACCCAGATTCTCTTAACGGAGATATCCCAGAGCAAAAGTAATCACAGCAATTGTGGTTTATCGATTGCAACCCTGTTAATGAAGCCAATTGTGATTGGCGCTAGCAAAAACAAGACTACCCAAGCCCAGAAAAGTTGCACGACAAATGCTCCATAATGAATTCCAGCTACGCCATCCATTTCAATGTAAGAGCGATGATCCTCGCCTGGAGGATTGGCTACAACATCATCAAATTCTGATTCATCAACTAATCCTAAATCATATCCTTTATTGACAAATTCGTAATTAAATTCACCTGCAAATATGTCAAACACGGGATTGCCAGTCAATGACTGGTGTACAGTTGATTCTCGATTATCATCTTGGCCTTGGCCTGTTCCGAAATCCATTCCCCCGAGGTAGCCCAATGGTGCAATTACAACCAAAGAGATAACAATCCATAGTACTAACAGATTGAGAGTGATACCGATTAAGGCTCGGTTTTTTACTTGGAAAAACGTAAGACATAACATCAGTACAGCTAATGCAGGAGCAATCTTTGTTAGTAAGGGAACATCTTCTTGAACTTCAGAAAGAGGAGTTAGTTCCATTGTATTGCCTTCTACATCTGTTGAATCAGAAGGGATAGATGTGTCATTGCGATCATTCTGCCATTGCATGAATGTGATGAAGCCATCAATGTGAATGCTGCCATCCGCACTCTGTTGGTCGACTTCTAATTCAACTTCCATACCTGCGCCTTTGGGCAAGCCTTCTGCATACTCGATATCTACTACTCCGGTATACCAAGTTTGAGTATTAACAACCTGAACCAGTGATAGCAAAATCATTATCTGAAACGTATGAAGGAGCAACTTGCCATATGGCCTCCCCTCCCTCATATGAGGAAGGGGGGCAATCAATGGTTTCAATTCTTGCTTCACTCTTTACGAGATCTTAGGCTAGCAACAATTCCAGCAACTGCAATCATTGTCATTGTAAGAACTGGTGAGACGAAAGGAAGTAGTCCACTCCCATCATCTGCTGCAGTTTCATCTCCAGAACCATCTGCAGGGCCGCCTGCTTCTGGACTGTTATCTTGTAGTGATTCTTCAATCGCTTCTTCGATAATTTCATTGTTGTGTTGAGACAAATCTACTAGATCTTCTAGAGTGGAGTCATCAGCAATATCTGCTTCTTGGGCGATAGCTTGTTGTCCAGAGAAGTATGTTATTGAAACTGGAGAAGGTGCATCGCCGTAAGAATCAGATTCTGGACCGACTAAAGTGTACCACAGGTTGCTATCATCAGATGTGACAACCATTTGGAATCCAACTACCATATTGTTGGTGTTATCCCAAAGTATGTACATCTCTCCATCATCATACGGGAAGTCTGCTTCGTAATCTTCAAGCCTGTATTCCAAATTCTCTCCAAAGTTCTCAAGCACATTTTCTAGTGTGGAATCAGTGAATCCCTCGATAATGTCGATTACTAGGTCACTAGGTTCTGGGTCTTGCGCAACTTCAGTACATGTTTCAACAGTATCGACGATTTGGTTATTTGTGATATCTTTCAGTTGTGCAGTAACACAGTGTTCACCCCATGAACTAGTAGACATCTCCGTCCATTCATCATCATAATCAGTGTTTGAGATTACGTAGGAGCCTGTGTCTTGAGTAATTCCATCTGAGTCAACCAGTACCATGTTTACTTCGTAATTGTTGTTATAATCCAGATCCCATGCCTGTAATTCGAGCTGTATTTCTTCTTGGGAACCGACATTCATTTCCATGGACATCATGTCGCTTGACTCATAATCGTCGCCACTTCCGTCCATGCTTTCTACAATCTCCTCTGTGCTGTCTACAATCATATCTTCAAGAGTTGCAGCATCTTCAGTTCCCATGAATGCATAGTAGAATAGATTAGCAACGTGACATGTCATTCCCCAAGGAAGAGGAGAAGTATATGCTTGCATTACTTCGATTTGGTCACCATCGGTCGTAATCATCTGAGTTCCTTCGAACAATTCAATTCCCATTTCACAATCGTAATCCTCATTGAATCCACCAGTATCTGTTGTGGAATCACTTGCTGAAACATCCCACTTGCCTTCAGGGAATCCCATTTCTTCTGCTGGTAAACCTGTCAGTTCAAAGTTGAAACCGGTAGTAGTTGAGAAAGAACCTGTGTGGGATTCAACTTCGTCAGAGGAACCATCTTCTGGACTTGTTCCATCATAGTAATGAGTCCATCCAAGTGAATTTTCATAATCAGAATCATGACCGAAATCATCAGTACAATAGTATGTTTCGAATTGAGAATAGTATTCACAGTAGTCGTACCATTCACCCCAATCTCCATTATCACACATGTACCTACTTCCTTCCATCCATTCACATGTCCATTCTGATGCATCGTAATCACTCCACCAGACGTAATCATCATCGTCTAAGTCTCCGATTGACCACCACAATTCTTCCCCACCTTCAAGGTTAGAAAGTTCCTGGTAAATTGTGCTTGGTTCAGAGTAGATAACCGAGCTTTCTGCTTCAGTTACTCCGTAAGCGACTCCCATCTCCATGTGGATGTCTAGAGGCATGACTTTGTCCCCATCTTCTGCTTCAAAGTGTCCTTCCAAATCGAAAGTAACTGTTGTGTCCGAATTAAGTGACATGTCAATATCATGGCCATAGATTAGCCCGGCTACATCACGGTACTCTACATAGTAAGCATCGACGTTGAAAACACCTTCAGAGCCAGCTGAGATTGTTAAATCCCAACCTGCGCGAGCATCTGACCACTCGGTGATAATTGCCATATCTGTAAGTGAGCCATGGCGAACTGTCAATTCTGTAACATGCTTTGTTACTTCAACTGAAGACCCATCTGTAGCATCAAACATCATTGTTCCATCTTCATATTGGTCGACAACCATTGAAGAAGTACCTGTGATTTCTTCTAGGATAAGCAGTTCGATTCCTGCATCATCTGCAGACTGCATGACATCTGCTAGAATTTCATCAAGCGGCAAGCCAGTCATAGACTCAAAATCAGTATCCATGTTGGTCCAATCATATTCCATTCCAAACGCGAAGTGTTCAGTTGTTGCATCCTCCGCAGCGACTCCTTGTGGCAAAACAGATGCACACAAAAGTACTGTCAGCAAAACGGCATTCATTCTCGAGAAACTATTCCTCATGTATCTTCCTTATCATGACAGGGTAATCAAGGTATGGGCGGCGGATGAAAGGGATTATTCAACGTTTTCAGTTGAATTGTCAACTGGGCTTTCGTCCAAATCTCCTTCTAAGTATTCTTTGGAATCGCCGCCAAATACCCCCCATGAATCTATGAGATCAATGTCTGCAAGGCGCTTTCTTCTTCGTATAACTACGAAAGCTACAATCGATGATAGAAGAATGAATCCTCCTATTGAAGCACCTGCAACATACAGCGAAGTGTTATCCTTTTGTTCTTCTGTAAATTCAATATTGATACTGATGTAGTCTATGCTCTCATCATCGAAGGCTGTTACTTTTACCTGAGCTTTACCATCGCCTTCCGGTAGTATTTCGACGTCTCCTGTCCAAATGCCGTCACCGTCATCATCTGTCAAATTGAAGTACCAAATTTGAGGTTCTTTGATAATTGTTGCATTAAGCAATTGAGTTGTACCATCCGGGTCATCTAATTTGACTCGAACTGAAATCTTAGTGAGTTCATTAACCGTAGCGGTTTTCGGAGTGGCTGTCAAATTAGAAAGGTCTGGGCTGCTAGATGCAACTGTTATGTTGAGATGTTGTTCATCAATTCCGCCCCTTCGGTCCTCAATGAAAAGCGAAATGTGATGCACCCCTGGTGCTAATTTGGTAGAATAGAAAGCATCGTTCGACAGTACAACCGGGTATATTTCGCCTGCTTCGTACAAACGCCATTCTCGTCTAGTAATGTCATCATCAGCATCGCTTGTCCCGTTCGAGTCAAACATAACCAATTCCCCCGGTTCGTAATACTGGTTGTTAACTGGCTCGTAGATTACGGCATCTGGGTCGGATTCAACCACCAGTAAATTGACTACCTCGTCCCTAGACAAACCTGTTTCGTCAACCAATGTGAATGTCAGAATGTGTTCACCTGAAGCTAAAGTAATAATGTATAATTCTGATGGACTTTCATCTGTAAGGATAATACCAGATACATCGCTTTCCAAACTGAATGTGAAATTGTCACCGTCATAATCCATGCTTTCACGGATGTCAAGTTCGATCAAATCACTAGAATTGTACCCATATGATAAATCAGGATTTGTAATAACAAGAACCGGAGCAGAAGGTGCGACTTCAACAATCACGTTGCTGGTCACAGGAGAATGAATCCCATCGTCCATCATCAAACTGATCGTATGCGTACCACTAGACAAGTGACCTTCGAAAATTAACCAATCAGAACCATCCTCTTGAAGAAGACCATCGATGTCAGAATACCAAGAATAAATCAGATATTCTGAACCAGTTGCTGGTTCACTTTCAGCACAATGCCATGATATATTGTTAGGGAATGTGCTACAAGCACTATCCCAATCTCCTGAACCAGAAGCATTGAACTCGAATAAGTGGCTAGAATCGTGACTAGTGCCGGCTTGAGGCGATGTTATAACTGCTTTAGGAGGGCTATTTTCTACTGTAAGAATAGTCGAGTTCTGAGATGTTGAGTTGATGTGTTCCATCCTCCCGTCATTAACACTCAAGGTGATTACATGGGCGCCCCTAGAGAGGTGGCCTTGCCAAGTACTTTGATTCGAGATTATACCATCTAGAGAACTTTCCCAAAGGTAGGTGACATCGTCTCCTTCAGGGTCTACAGTCGTACTTAACAGAGTAATCTCATCTTCAGATAAATTACCTTCACGGCTAACTTCGAAAGAAGAAACTGGTACTTCGTTATACAATTCAACTGGAACTACCCATTCTTTTACAGGGTTTATTCCATCAGACACAGATAGAGTGAGATCGAATGTCATGTCGCTCATATTTGCGAATGATAAGTATCCAGTTCCGTTTACACAATCACCTAGTTGTACATTGTTTCCAGGCCACGACCATGAACAATCTAGAGTATCATTTTCGGGGTCATAAGTACCATTTA
>Ga0233426_10002217_pt1 | contig 16615 bp, 14 predicted proteins | sample SI_118_April2016_6_FD_179875 | JGI IMG/M metagenome (GOLD analysis project Ga0233426, IMG submission 179875) | Seawater microbial communities from Saanich Inlet, British Columbia, Canada - SI_118_April2016_10_MG | ecosystem: Environmental > Aquatic > Marine > Inlet | place: Canada: British...
TTAAATGTGTGTTGATTTCTACTCTAATAATAATAATAATAATAATAATAATAATAAAATTGTTTGAAGAAGTACCATTAATTACGGGAAATACAGGACAAGATGGCTCTTATTTAGCAGAACTGCTATTAGAAAAAAGCTATCAGGTTCATATTATCAAGAGAAGGTCTTATTTATTTAATAAGAATAGAATAGATCATTTATATCAAGATCTTCATAAGTTTAAAACCTACGATAGTAAAATGATTTACGAAAACATGTACAAACCTGTACAGGTGTTTGATGGGCGTAATATTTTAGATACCCAAGAATTGACTGCTATCGGTTTTAAAATAAAAGCAATAGATATAGGATAAATTTGCAAATAATTTATGGTATACTTCAAACTAAACTAAGAATATGAAACGAATTTTAATTACTGGCGGAGCAGGTTTTGTGGGCTCTCATTTGTGTGAACGTTTGTTAAACGAGGGTAATGAGGTCTTGTGCTTGGATAATTACTTTACAGGAGCTAAAAAAAATATAAATAAGTTGAGGTCAAGCTCTAATTTCGAAATGATTCGTCATGATATTACAGAACCGTATTATGCCGAAGTCGACGAAATTTATAACTTAGCATGCCCGGCTTCTCCTATTCATTATCAATATAATCCTATAAAAACCATAAAAACCTCTGTAATGGGGGCTATTAATACCTTGGGGTTGGCAAAACGTGTAGGTGCCAAGATATTGCAAGCCAGTACGAGTGAAGTATATGGTGATCCGGCAGTGCACCCTCAAACGGAATCGTATTGGGGAAATGTAAATCCTATTGGTATCCGATCTTGTTACGATGAAGGTAAGCGTTGTGCTGAGACTTTATTTATGGATTATCACCTTCAAAATAACGTAGCGATAAAGATTATTAGAATTTTTAACACCTATGGTCCTAATATGAATCCTGCTGATGGGAGAGTGGTTTCAAATTTTATCATGCAAGCATTAAGAGGTGAGGATATTACGATTTTTGGAGACGGAATGCAAACACGTTCTTTTCAGTATGTAGATGATTTAGTAGAAGGAATGATTCGGATGATGAGTTCAGCCCCTGAATTTTTAGGACCTGTGAACCTAGGTAATCCAAATGAATTTACGATGCTAGAATTGGCACAAGAAGTAATACGTCTTACAAATTCAAAATCAACCGTTATACATATGCCCTTACCACAAGATGATCCGAAGCAACGTCAGCCGGATATTTCTTTGGCAAAAGAAAAATTAGATGATTGGCATCCGAATATAGAGCTAAGAGAAGGACTGGTAAAAACCATCGCCTATTTTGAATCTTTACTTTAGGCGAAATTCAAGTCAAAGGAGGTTATCTATAGAGGTTAATATTGGGTATACACTAATATTGCAATGATTAATAATATAGGAAGTTAGTTGTACCTCTAGTAAATGTCTATTTTTTGGATTAAAATAAAAAAAAAATATTTGTTACCGATTCTTCTGAGGATTTGGGTAATATTACATAAAATTATATAATTTAAAGGATTATTAATTCGAATCATAAAAAGTAAGATTTATTTTTTAAAAGATAAAAAAAATATAAAATATTTAGATCTAAAAATTAAAGCATATCGTCAAAAATTGATAGATAGTAAGTTCAACAAAGGGTTAGTATGTTAAAATTAATTATATATTTTTATTAAGGATTTTAAATTTCACCCTTCATATAAAAATGAATAATTTATATTAGAAGATATTTTTTGATTTTGGATAGAACAAGATTAAATGATTTATTAGTGTTATTGTTTTGGATTAACCTGATAACAAGATTAAAATTGGAAAATAAAATTAATTTAAATAGTAAGAACAAGAAATAGATGAAAGTATTAGTTACTGGAGCAGCTGGATTTATTGGTTTTCATTTATCCAAGTCTTTATTGGAGAAAGGACATATAGTTATTGGTATAGACAATATTAATGAATATTATGATGTGAACTTAAAATATGCCCGATTAATTGAATTAGGAATTCAAAGGGAAGATGCAGAACTGTTTTTGAATTCTTCCAAAGGAAACTTACATGGAGATGCTTTTGAATTCATACGAATGAATTTACAAGATAGGGAAAACCTACCAAAATTGTTTTTAAAACAGAAATTCGATGTTATTTGTAATTTAGCCGCCCAAGCAGGTGTCCGGTATAGTATAGAAAATCCTGAAACATACGTAGATAGTAATATTGTCGGTTTTTTAAATGTTCTGGAGTGCTGCAGACATAATAATATACAACACTTTTTGTTTGCAAGTAGTTCTAGTGTGTATGGTCAAAACACAAAAACTCCATTTTCTGAGAATGATAACGTTGATCATCCAATAAGTTTGTATGCAGCGACCAAAAAAAGTAATGAATTAATGGCTTATACCTATAGTCATCTATATAATATTCCTACAACCGGTATACGTTTTTTTACGGTGTATGGTCCTTGGGGAAGGCCTGATATGGCTATTTATCTGTTTGCAGATGCCATTTTTAAAGGCAAAAAAATAAAAGTGTTTAATAATGGAAATATGAGTCGTGATTTTACTTATATCGATGATATTATTAGTGGTATAGACATACTAATAAAGAATAAACCTTTAAAGGATAATGATATTCCTGCTTTTAGAATTTCAAATATCGGTAATGGTAAGCCGCAACCATTAACCGCTTTTATTGATGCTATAGAAACTGCTTTTGACGTAATAGCTAAAAAAGAATACTTACCTATGCAACCTGGCGATGTACCTCAAACCTGGGCAGATACTAAAGATTTAGAACGTTTAGGCTATAAAAGTACTATCGAAATTCAAGAAGGTGTGTCTAATTTTGTAAAGTGGTTTAAAAAATATCACCAATAAACATTAGATTTTAATGAGCTCAATAAAAACAAATATTCAAATTAGTAAGGCAATTACCAACATTCTTAGTATTGCTTTTATTTTAAAGACAGTATCTGTTTTGTTAGAGCAGCAACAGTTAGAGACGCAACGTATTGATCCAGTTTTGCATATGGGAATTATTATTTCTTATTTTGCTAATATTTTATTCTTTTTTGCTGGTTTTTTAGGGCTAAAGTATGAGGGTAAATACTATCCAAGATATGTTAAAAAATTATTTTGGATTATTCTATTATGGGTAGTTTTTGTGTATTTAAAGTCAGGGGCGAGTATATTGAATCCCAGCGTTTTTATGGGGGTAAAGGGTATAGCACCTTATTTGGGTATGATTGTAATCTTTACGGCAAGCCCCGAGCGTTTTCAAGAAATGAGGAAGACCTTTTTTTTTGTAGGCATTATTTTGGTTTTAGGGGGGCTTTTTAATACCGCAAAATTAGGATTAAGTTTCGATCGAGATTCTGCTCAAAATCAGTTGCTGCTTATTACAGTTAATTTAGTATGGGTTGCGCCATTAATTTTGTTTTATAACTTTAAGAAATATAAGTTAATTGCTGCTGCTATTTTTAGTTTTTCATTTCTCTTTAGTTTTCTTATTGTAACAAGGTCTTTTATGATCTTGCATTTAATTGTTTTATTATATTTTACGAGATATGTGATAAAAGTAAAGCTAATTGTTTTATTTGGTATTGCAAGCCTGTCTACAATTGTATTTTTTTTACTACCACAAGTTGGCGTAATTCAGAATGCTACAGTTCTTTTAGATAGTAGAATGGGCGAAGATACTAGGAGCTGGCAAATTTTATTGTTTTTGGCTACTGTAGATTATAACGATTTTATTTATGGTAGTGGTGTCTTTTCTTTTTGGCGAATGGGAAACCGTGAATATGAATGGTTAGATAATCAAGTTTTATTAACCGCTTGGTGGGCAGGAGTGTTACCTATATTTTGTTATCTAGTTTTGTTGATTAAAGGTGTTAAAAAATTCTTATTTAAAAAGAAATCTAATTCAATTAAGCGATCAGAAGCTTTTATTGTTTTTTTATGGATATTAGCATTACTTGGTTTCTCAATTTTTATAACAATAAGTAGTACTTTGTATCATTTTTTAATTTTATTTGTCTTAGGTAGTTTATTATGTAAGAAGAAAAATCAACTAGTTTATGAAGTTTACTAAAAGTATTAAGCAAATTATTACGTTATATTCGGCAACTATTTTAAGTTTAGTTTCAGGTATAGCTATTAGTATATTCACGACTAGGTTTCTAGGGGCTGAAGGTTATGGGGATTTTAAATTCTTTCAACTGGTTTTTAGTTTGGTTTTCACAATTCTATCGTTTGGTTTTTTTAATTCTATTTCTAGGTTATTAGCACACTCAGATAGTTCTGATGAAACTAAGTCTCTAATAGGAACATATGGGGTATTTGTTCTTTTTATTGGTCTTTTTGCAATTTTAATTGTTTTTATTATTTCATTTTTTCAAGGCCAACTATTCTCAAATAATCTTAATTTGGTATTTCGTTATGGAAGTGTTTTTGTAATTTTTTTTATTTTAAACAATAGTTTTGCACAAATTTTACAAGGTAGTAATAATATTGGATTACTCTCAATACAAAAAATTGCACCTCCTGTTTTGTTTTTAATTTGTCTAATTTTTGTTAATAAATTAAATGTAAAAGAGGCAATTATATTTTTTTACGGTGCAATGGGACTTGCTTCTTTAGCTGTATTTTATAAGTTAAAACCAAGGTTTGAAAATATTTCAAGTGTTGTTAAATTAGTATTTAAAGAAAATAAAACATTTGGTAGAAAGGTCTATTTTGGCAGTATTTCAAATGTTGGTTCTGGTTATTTAGGAGGCTTGTTAATTGGTTATTATATGGATAATAGTATAGTTGGTTTTTTTACCTTATCTGTAACTATATGCACTCCATTATTGATGATACCTTCTATTGTAGGTACTACTTATTTTAAAAAATTTGCTTCAGCAATTGAAATTGATAGACGGATACTATACTTAACAATGGGTATTTCTGTTATAAGTTATATAATGTTTTATTTTCTTATAGAAAAAGTTGTTTATATTTTCTATCCATCAGCATTTGGTGAAATTATAAACTATTCTCGATTAATTGCCTTAGGGAGTATTTTTCATGGCTTTGGTGATTTATATAATCGATTTTTATATGCAAAAGGGAACGGTAATTTAATTCGAAATGGTGCCTTTGTTGTTGGTGTATTTAATGTTTTAGGTTATTTTATTCTGATTAAGTTCTATGCAATAAATGGAGCAATTTTCACAAAAGTTGTTTCTGGTGGACTCTATTTGTTTTTTATGTATTATGGTTATGTAAAACATATCAAAAGAAATAAAATAATCAGTTGAAAAAAAATAAAAAAGGGTGTTTTATTTTACGCCGGAATTAGGGATTCAAATAGTTAATTAAATTATTTTATGAAGATACTTTTTTTAGGGATAAGTGGTTTTCCAAAAGGATTGGCTAGTATTGATAAGCAAAGATTGTTAGCAAAAGGGTTAATGAAAAAAGGGTATCAAGTTGAGGTGGTGTGTTCATTTGGGGTTCATCTTAAAAATGAATTTAAACGAAGTAATTCTTTTGAAGGAATAAAATATAGATATACTTCTCTGTTTTCATATCGTCCACAAAATTTCTTTTTAAGAAGATTGAATCAAACAACTTCTAAATTTTTAGAAACATTATTTTTAATTTTCCAAAAACAAGACAGTAGTATTGCACTATCTAGAAATTTTTTTCACGTTTTAATATATAAATTAATCTCAAAGGCAAAAAATATACCATCTAATTCTATTGCGGCAGGTAATCCGTGTTTGGTTATAAGAGAATTGTAATATGAAAATAGCTTTTTATTTAAATGAACCGTATCCAAACGGTATGGCGTGTACAAAAAGAGTACATTTATATGCTAAAGGTTTAATTGCACTTGGTAATAATGTAAAGATTATAATACCTCGAGCTACTGAAAATTCTAAATTTGTTGAAAATAAAACTATTAAAGGAAAATATGAGGGTGTTAATTATGAATATGCATCAAATTCAACAATAAGAAGTTATTCTTTTTTCAAAAGAAGGATACAGGATATTTTTGCTTTTTTTAAATCGTTAAAACTTATTATTGGTTTCAAACCAGATATAGTATTGTTTGTTGGAAATTCTTTTTTTCATATTTTAGGTCTTTATGTATTAAAAAAAATTTATAAATGGAAATTGTTAAGAGAAAAGAGTGAAGTGCCATTTTCACATAAACCATTTTTATCAGATGTTGATAAATTTACTCTAATTTTCATTTATAATCTATTTGATGGTTTAATAGTTATTTCAGAATCTTTAAAAGGGTTCTTTCAACAAGAATTAAATATCAATTGTAGATATCATATAACTCCAATTCTGGTTGAAGAGATTGATGATGGAGTAGAATCTAATATTTCAAATAATATTGTATATACCGGTTCATTATTAGAACGTAAAGATGGCATAATATCCTTGATAAAAGCCTTTTCAAAAATCACTAAACAATTTCCAGAGCTTCGTTTGGTTATGACAGGAAATTTGAATAAGACAAATGATAGAGAAAGAATTCTATGTTCAATTAGGGAAGAAGGTATCGAGTCTAAAATTGAATTTACAGGATATATAAGTGAGAAAGAACTTAAAGTGCTAACTAGTTCTGCAAGAGTATTAATTTTAGCGAAACCTAAAAATAGACAAAATAAATATAATTCTGCAACTAAAGTTGGAGAGTATTTATTAACAGGTCAGCCGGTAATTTTAAGTAAGGAGGATACTGCACGTGAATTTTTAATAGATGGGATAGACGTGTTTATGGTCGACCCCAGTGTTGATCAACTCGCTAAAAAACTTAGTTATGTATTAACCTATTATAATGAGGCACTTAAAGTAGGTAATCAGGGTAGAGAAACAGCAATAAGAAAGTTTAACTTTTTATGTCAAACAAAGAATATAAATGTTTTTTTAAATTCAATTAAATGAAAATTATAATAGGAGGAGATCTGTATTTTGGAAAAAGATTAGAGACTAAAGCTATAAATAGACCTGAATCTTTGTTTTCAAAAGATATCTTTTATGAAATTAAAGGTGCCGATTTTAGTATGATTAATCTGGAGAGTCCACTAACAAATAAAAATGATCGGCATAAAATTTTAAAGACTGGACCAAATTTAAAAGCAAATCCGGAATGTGTTAAAACTTTAAAGTATTTAGATATTGATTTAGTGACATTAGCAAACAATCATATTTTTGATTTTGGCCAACAAGGATTAAATGACACATTAAATATTTGTAAAGAAAATAAAATTAGTACTGTTGGGGCAGGCGAGAATTTAAAACAGGCAAAAAAGATTTTTTATAAAAAACATAAAGATATTACAGTTGCAATAATAAATATTGCCGAAAATGAGTGGGGAAGTGCTTCTTTTGTGAAAGGAGGAGCAAATCCATTGGATCTTATTAATAACACACGTGATATTATCGAGGCGAAAAATAAAGCAGATTTTGTATTTGTAATAGTGCATGGTGGGCATGAATTTTATAAGTACCCTAGTCCTAGAATGAAAAAACTATACAGATATTTCGCAGAAATGGGGGCAGATCTAGTTGTGGGCCACCATACCCATTGTTATTCGGGTTTTGAAACGTACAAAAAAGTTCCAATTTATTATAGTTTAGGTAATTTTTTATTTGATTCTAATACTGAATTTTCAGGATGGTATGAAGGTTTTTTATTGAGTATTGAGGTTGTTAAAGGAGAGGTAATTAAAACGAAGGCTATACCTTACAAACAATGTAAAGATGGTGATATAGGTGTTAGTCTATTGACTGATTTTAATTTTTTTAACGAAAATATAAAACGAATTAACAAAGTAATATCTGATGATGAATTATTAGAGAAAAAATATGAGAAATACATTGATAAATACCAAAATATGGTGCTAGCTTTTTTTAGCAATGATAATTTGTTTGATTTTTGGAAAATGAGAGGTATAATTCGAAAGTTAAACTTGTCAAGGAAGTTTTTAAGAAACAAACAACTTAAGTCTATATTAAACTATGTTAGGTGTGAGTCGCACAGAGATTTAACATTTTCTGTTTTAACTAAATATTTAAATGATAATAAATGAAAATAGCAATACATAAAAGAAAAGGTAGTTTTAGTGATAGATGGATTCAGTATTGTATCAAATACAAGATAACATATAAACTTGTTGACTGCTATTCAACTAGAATTATCGAGGAATTAAAAGATTGTGATGGATTGCTATGGCATTGGAACCAGAATGATTACAAGGCCGCCCTTTGTGCTCGTCAGATTACTAAATCAGTAGAGGAAACTGGTAAAAAAGTTTTTCCAAATTCAAATTCATCTTGGCATTTTGATGATAAAGTTGGACAAAAGTATTTATTAGAGGCTATAGATGCACCAACAGTTAATTCATACGTGTTTTATACTAAAAAAGAAGCTATAGACTGGCTTAGATTAACAGAGTTTCCTAAGGTTTTCAAGCTGCGAGGAGGCGCAGGATCAGTAAATGTTAAATTAGTGAAAAATTACAAATCCGGTTGCAACTTAATTAGAAAAGCTTTCAGTACAGGATTCTCACCAATTGACAAATCAGCTTATGTGAAAGATAGGTTTCGAGACTTCAAAAGATTAAGAAATAAAGAATCATTTATTGGTATATTCAAGAGTTTCGGACGTGTTCTCATTCCAAAGGATTTTATAAAGTATGCTAGTAATGAAAAGGGTTATGTTTATTTTCAAGATTTTATACCGAAAAATGACTTTGATACTCGTTTGATTGTCGTGGGTAACAGGTGTTTCGGCGTAAGACGTTATTGTAGGGCGAACGACTTTAGGGCATCTGGCAGTGGTGTGAAGGCTTATAATAAAGAGTTATTCGATATTAATATGGTTAAAATAGCGTTTGATACAGCAAATAAGATTGGTTCACAATCTTTAGCCTTCGATTTTATTACGGACCAAGGTACTCCGAAAATTATTGAATTGAGCTATTGCTATTTAATGGGAGATTTTTATGATAATTGCCATGGATATTGGGATAACAATTTAGTTTGGCACAAAGAAAATATTAATCCTCAAAACTTTATAATAGAAGATTTTATAAATTCAGTAAAGAGTAAATAGTCATATTATACATGGTATTTAAATTAGACTATATTTAAATAATTCTAGTTTTGAAATTATTTTAATTAATATATAAATAAAGTGAAGATATTACATATTAACGATAACATTCTTGGGGGAGGTAAAGAGCAGCGAATGATTCAGCTTTCCGAAGGTCTTTTATCTAAGGGGATAGAAGTAGAAATATTAATACTCGAAGATAGAATAGATTACAAAAGAATTAATGAAACTGGCATAAAGATTCACTGTTTAGACGGGAAACCAAAAAATTACCTAACGCTTACAAGCAGATTATACAGAAAAATAAAAGAAATCGACCCAGATATAGTGCAAATATGGTCGTCGTTACTTTCTGCATCTTTTATTTCGGTAGCATCTACTCTTTTAAGAAAAAAAATAATTGGCTCTTATGTAACTGTGGCTACCAGTATTGGTTTTTTTCATAAGCATTTTTTACTAAAAAAAATTGATTTTATGTTAGCTGATAAAATAATAGCAAACTCGAATGCGGGTTTACGCTCTTTTAAAGTTCCACAAAAAAAAGGTATTTTAATTTATAATGGTTTTGATAAATCAAGACTTAATGCCATAAAAACAAGTGAAGAGTTGAAACTACAATACAATATTAAAGAAAGTAATATTGTAACAATGGTGGCAAGATTTGATAAGGCTAAAGATTATAATATGTATTTGAAAGCAGCTCAATTAATTTGTGATGAAAATAAATCTGTAGCTTTTTTATGTTTAGGTAAAGGGCCTATGGAAGAGGAATATAGACAAAAATACAAACAAAATAAATCAATATACTTTCTCGGTTTTCAGGAAAACATTCTTAATTTTGTAAACGCAAGTGATATTTGTGTTTTGTGTTCTGATAATAGATACCATTTAGAAGGTGTGTCGAATTCAATCATAGAGTCTATGTTTTTAAAAAAGCCTGTTGTTGCTACTTCAGGAGGTGGAACAGATGAAGTAATAATTAATGGGAATAACGGTTTTTTAATTTCTCCAAGTAATCATTTGCAACTAAAAGAGAAGCTCGATTATTTAATTTTAAATAATGAAGAAAGATTAAAGCTAGGAGAAGAGGCTTTGAAATTTGCTAATAAAAAATTTGATTTAGGTAATAAAACGGATGAGTATATTAAAATTTATAATGATTTATTAAATTAAGTTTTTTGCTTATGAAAAAAGAAAATATGATTTTAATTACTGAGGATGTCTCATTCCCGATTGATGAAGGAATAAAAAAATATTCATTCAAAATTGTAGAATATTTCAGTAAAAGAATAGGGTCCTATACCTTTACAAATGAGTTTAATTCGGAATTAAAAAATCAATTAAAGCTACCACATAATAAATTGTTTTTCTCTCTTAAATTTTATAAAGATTTAAGAGATTTAGAAGGAGATGTTCTTTATATTCCTAATTCATCATCTACTATTGCTAGTTTTTTTCGTTTAAAAATGATTCAGGTTTTTACAAGAAAAAGAACAGTATTAGTGAGTATACAAAAAAGAGTTCACTCTAATTATCAAAAAAAGATAATTAAGTACCTGCTAAAACCATCTTTAATATTTGTTTTTTCTGACAGAGAAAAAAAATATTATGAAGAATTAAATATTAATACAGAATTAACGTCGATTGGAGTTGATATTGACAAGTTCTCTTCGGTTTCAGATGAAAAACGAAAAGAAATTAGAGACAAGTATAACATTAGTTCAAGTAAAAAAATAGTTTGTCATGTTGGCCATATTAATGAAGCTCGAAACATTAGAATGCTCAAAAATCTTGTTTCTGATAATTGTGAAGTTGTCATTATAGGAAGTACATGTTTTGATAGTGATGAAGATTTAAAATTAGATCTCGAGTCTAATGGTGTTATTTTGATTTCTGATTATATAGAAAATATAGGAGAAATTTATCAAATGCTTGATGCTTATATTTTTCCAGTTAAAATAGATAATGCCGTTATTGAATTTCCACTATCAATACTAGAGGCTATGTCTTGCAATATTCCAATTATTTCAACAAAATTCGGAAGTATTCCAAAACATTTTAAAGAGAATGAATATTTTAAATATTTTGATTCAGAGGATGAGTTGATTCATAAAACTAAGTCGCTTTTCAGTCAATCAAATTTAAATGATTGCAATAATAGAATTGAGATAGTTGAAAATTTCACATGGGATACTCAGTTTGAGAAATTATATAATAAAATTATAAAATGAGAATATATATAACAGGTATTGATGGTGCAGGGAAGACTACAATTATAGAGAAGCTTAAGACGGAATTATTCTTCAATGAAGAAGTAGAAGTTATTTGGGCTCGTTATAAACCGAAATTGCTGCGATATGTAGTAGCTCCTTTTAAAAAGTCAAAAACTAAAGGTAGTACTAATTTTAATGATATGAATGATGTTCAATATAGTAATTGGAGCGCATTCAAAAAGAAAATCACCAGGAATAAATCCTTGTCAAGTGTGATTTTTACAATACAATATATTGAGTATTCGATTACCGTTAATAATGTGTTATCCAAAATAAAAAAGGGTAATAGTAATACAATTGTTGATCGTTTTATTCTTGATTTTTTAGTTGATCAGTCGGTAAATCATAAACTGAGTATGGATAATTGGATCGTTAAACGTCTATTATCGAAACTTAGGCTGTTTGATTATATCGTATTTGTAGATGTAGATGAGCATATTGCATTTGAAAGAAAAGATGACATACCTTCAAAAGAATATTTATCAGTAAGGAGAACGTTTTATAAAGCGTTTGTTAAGGAATTGGATAATGCCTTTGTGGTAAGTAACAATAACAATCTTTCTGACGCCATTGAATCAATATTAAAAAAAATTCATTAAAACTACAATCTATATAATGGTTGTTTCAGAAATTTATTGAATATATAAACGTTTTTATAGAAAAAGTGCAAATAAGAAATAGTATAATTTATATTTTATCAAATTATTGTTTGACAAATAGTAAGGTTACTTAACAGTAAAAATTGTAAAATTAAATATTTAGCTAATTATATTATAAATAATAAGAAAAAATGAAAATTACAATAATTGGAATTGATGGTCTTGAAAAAAGTATTGTTGATCAATATATTGATTTACTTCCAAATTTTAAAAAAATAAGGGAAGCAGGTGTACTCTCAACAATAGATTCTGTTTTTCCAGCAGATTCCGTACCCGCTTGGAATACAATCTTTACAGGCTTAAACCCAAGTGAGCATGGTATTATTAGAGGGAGAGATTATATTGAATCCTATGAAGATTTTAAAGGTCGTTTGACCTTTCAACTGGAAGGTAACACTTTTTGGGATAAGCTATCAAATGATGGTAAAAAATGTTTAATAATAAACCCATATTTAGCTTATCCCGCGTGGAAAGTTAATGGTGTTATGGTTTCTGGTCCTTCTTTTGTTAAAGGTCCTTCTACTTCCTATCCGGTAAAGAATCAAATTAAACATCCAGAAAGTCTTGGAGGTTATCAAGGTGTCGAAAATTTTAGTTCCTTAAAGAGAGATATGAAGATAGCTTATGACGATACTGTTAAGTTATTGGATGAATATAAGTATCAGTCGAATAAAGATGATTTTGATCTTGAATTTCTTACCGTAACTACTCTTGATCGAATACAACATTATACTTGGCGTTTTTTTGATAAAAATGATCCTTTACATGAATATGACGAGTATCTATCGAATCTTATTTTAAATATGTTGATTCTTTTTGACACCCTTATAGGGGAAGTCATTTTAAAAATGAAAGGAGAAGACAAAATAATTATTATTAGTGATCATGGATTCGGACAACGCCCATATCATCTAATTAATTTGAATGAAATTCTTCGTAAAGAAGGGCTATTGAAGTTGAAAAAATCTGAATCAATTGGTCTTAAAAGTTCACAAAAAATAAAAACTAAAACGCTTCAGGTTTTATCAGATTTAAAAATTATTGACCCAGTATTAAAAGTTGCTAAGATTTTTCCTTTTCTAAAAAAAATGAAAAAGTCAAATCATTTAATTGATATTGAGAATTCTACATGCTATGTAGATGATTTTTTTAACGGAAAGAAACCATATTGTGGTCTGAATTTTAGTACCAAAGTTCGCAATTCGTCAGAACAGGAAAAAGAAAAAGCATATAATGATATTGTCAAATTTTTAAATTCAGGTGTTATTCCTAAACCTAAATGGATATGTCTAAGTTCTGATTTGTATAAAGGTAAATATTGCAGTAACTATCCAGACATATGCTTTGAACTACCGCAGGATTATGGTATAGAATATGAGTTATTCGGTGATAACCAGAATAAAAGTGTTACCCATTATAAATTATCGGGAGGTCATTTAGGTTCAGGGACTTATGGCTATATATCTAATTCAGAAGGAAAACCTAATAAATTGAATTCTATTATAGAATTTTCAAATCATATTTTAAGTTTTTGGTCTGATTCAAATGAACAAAACAATGAAGATTTTAATATCTAATAAATATTATTACAGAAGAGGTGGTGATTGTAGTTACACAATTGATCTTGAATCCTTACTCAAGGAAAAAGGCCATGATGTAGCTATATTTTCAATGAAGCACGATAATAATATGTCGAATAAGTTCGATCGTTTTTGGCCAACTACTACCGAATATAGTAATATCAAGGGTAATTTAACCGAGACACTTTTACGTCCAATACATTCAAATGAGGTCAAAAATAAATTTGAAGAATTGTTAAAGGAATTTAACCCAGATATTATTCATCTAAACAATATCCATACTCAGTTATCACCAGTGATTGCTAAAATTGGTTATGATAATGAAATACCAGTGGTTTGGACACTTCATGATTATAAGTTAATTTGCCCTGCTTATAATTGCTTACGAGATAATTCAAATTGTGAGTTATGCTTTAAAGATCCTATAAGCGTTATTAAACATAAGTGTATTAAAAATTCGTTAGTTGGAAGCACTATTGGGTACCTTGAATTAAAGAAATGGAATTATCAAATTTTACAAAAATATACGTCTTTATTTATAGCTCCAAGTCAATTCCTCAAAGGAAAAATGGTTAGTGCGGGTTATGTCGACCAAAAAATTAAAGTACTGCACAACTTTATAAAGACAGATAAAATTGAACTAAAACCAAAAATTAAAAAAGGTTATTACTGTTATGTTGGTCGATTATCTAAAGAAAAAGGACTAATAACGTTATTAAATGCCGCAAGTTCATTAAAAGAATTCAATTTAAAGATTATTGGCACGGGACCTTTAGACAAGGAACTTAGAGGAATTTACCAAAATGAGAATATAGAATTTCTTGGCTTTAGGGAATGGAATGAATTAAAAGAGATTTTACGCCATGCTGAATTCTTAATTTTACCCTCTGAATGGTATGAAAATAATCCAATAAGTGTATTGGAATCTTTTGCTCTTGGAACACCAGTTCTAGGTGCAAATATTGGAGGAATTCCAGAGTTAATCAAAAATGAGAAATATGGGCTTTTATTTGAATCGAAGAATGAAGAGGATTTAATCTCAAAAATAAACTATTACTACAATCATCTAAAAAATAAAAATTTAGGGATTAATACTATAGAATATGCTAATCAATCTTTTAACTCAAATAAGTACTATAAAGATTTAATGAATATTTATAACAGTGTAATCGAGAAAAAAATAAATTCATTATGAAAATAATTGTAATTGGAACAAGAGGTGTCCCTGATATCGCTGGAGGTGTCGAGACAATATGTCAAGGTTTGTATCCTGAAATTGTGAAATTAGGTCATGAAGTTACGATAGTAAGAAGAACGCCCTACGTCAATAAAAACAAAATATTTAAAACATATAAAGGAATAAAGTTAGTCGACTTATATGCACCTAAAATAAAAAGTATTGAAGCAATACTTCATACTTTTATAGCCACAGTTTATGCAATAATTAAACGTCCTGATATACTCCACATACATACCATTGGCCCGGCTATATTTTCTCCTTTGGCAAGATTGTTTGGTTTGAAAGTTATTGTAACAAGTCAAGGTCCTGATTATGATAGAGAAAAATGGGGGAGGGTTGCAAAGTATATATTAAAAAAAGGGGAGAAATATTCAGCAAAATATGCCCATGAAGTAATTGGTGTATCAAATGTTATTGATAACATTTATAAGGAATTATATAGTAGGAATAATTGTCATGTAATTTATAATGGTGTTACATTGCCGGTTTTAGCCAGATCAAATGATTACATTACTTCTTTAGGCTTAGAAAAAAATAAATATATAATTGGTTGTGCTCGTTTTGTAGAAGAAAAAGGATTTCATGATTTAATAAATGCTTATCTGAAACAATCTAATAGAGAATTTAAGTTGGTACTCGTGGGTGATGCTATTCATGAAACACAATATTCAAAAGATATAAAAAAAAGAGCAAAACAAAATGGTATAATTATTACTGGATTTATTTCTGGAAATAAGCTTAACGAAATATTTAGTCATGCAAATCTATTTATTATGCCATCATATCATGAAGGATTACCACTTGCCCTTTTAGAGGCTATGAGCTATAATTTAGATATTTTAGTAAGCAATATTCCAGCAAATTTAGAAGTTGGTTTAAAAAAAGATGACTATTTTTTGGTAGGAAATGTTAATGATTTATCAAAAAAAATGAATGAAAAATTGGCTATTTCAAAAGCAAGAGATTTTTCATCAATAATTTTGGATAAATATAATTGGGAGATAATAGCATCGCAGACAATTGAAGTATATAGGTTAGCGAATAAAAAATAAAAAAGATTTTTTTTAATGGTGATATTCTAATCATAAGTTATGTTTAACGAATCAAACCGTAATAATTATTCCAACTATATTTCTATTACACAATTTTAGAGGGTCTAAAAAAAATATTTCTAATTCAAAATTTCCAAATGAATTCAAGATTAACTGTTTATTAAGAAAAAGTACACAGGTAATTATTATATCAAAATATTTATTTTGTGAAATTAAGTCTAATTGAATTCTGGTTATTTTTATTTAAGTATTCTATTTGTTTGGAATCAATTTAAAAAATAAATACTTTTTGTTAAATTTGTGTCGAGTTAATAAGAAAAAATGAATAGATTTGAAAAAAATTTAGAAAAAAATATGAAAAAGAAAAAAGGAAAATCTAAATTTACGCCGTTACTATTCTCTGCAATAGATGTATTTCTTTTAATTACTTCTTTTTTCTTAGCAAATCAATTAGTTTTTGATGGCATTTCTCCAGATATTATTTTTTATAGCAGCAGTGCGTTAGTAGTTAGTGTTATTTGGATAATCTTGAGTTTGAAATTTAATTTATATGAGATGCCAAGAATTATATATACATACAAGGTGCTATCCGAAAACATATATGCACTTTTTAACTTCAGTTTATTAATTGGAGGGATCCTCTTTTTTAGCGCCAGTTCGATGTTTTCACCGTTATTTATGGCCT
>Ga0233426_10002222_pt1 | contig 16588 bp, 16 predicted proteins | sample SI_118_April2016_6_FD_179875 | JGI IMG/M metagenome (GOLD analysis project Ga0233426, IMG submission 179875) | Seawater microbial communities from Saanich Inlet, British Columbia, Canada - SI_118_April2016_10_MG | ecosystem: Environmental > Aquatic > Marine > Inlet | place: Canada: British...
CAAAGCATCAAATTTCTCTGCTAAGTACATCATTATCGCGCCAGATTCGAAAATAGGTAAATTATTTTCGTTAGTTTTATCGACTAAAGCGGGAATTTTAGAATTAGGATTCACTGCTACAAATCCTGAGCTGAATTGTTCACCTTCCATAATATTAATTAAAAATGCATCGTACTCAGCACCCTTAATTCCTAAAGCTAATAATTCTTCCAATAGAATGGTTACTTTAACGCCATTTGGTGTCGCCAAAGAATATAGCTGTAAAGGATGTTTACCTGAAGGTAAGTCTGCTTGATGTGTAGGACCAGCAGTAGGGCGGTTAATACTCGCAAATTTACCACCATTTTCAGTATTCCATTGCCATATTTTGGGTGGCACGTATGTTTGTTCAGACATTTTTTGCTCCGTAATTTTCAAGGTGACAATTAATATATCAAAATTATTTTTAATCGATTTAACAGATTAACTAAACATTAAACTTATATCTAATGCAATAGACATTGTATGAGTCTGATTAATTTCATACAAAAACATCTAAGTTAAACTGAAAAATATAATGTGTGTTCCATACAAACAACTAGAATTACATATCAATGTTTTGTGTGGTTATTTTAATTATTTTATCACTTCCGTTTATACTCGCTCTCATTAAAATTATCATAATATAAATTTTATTTAATAACTGTTATATATGTTAGAATTCACTAATATTATTATTTAAAATTATTTGGCGTATTTCATGTCTGAACATTCAATTATCGACATTTGTGTTAAACCTATAGAACTTTGTAAATTACTCAAAATTGCCAATATTTTCGGTGGTGGCGGCGAAGCTAAAAACATGATCAGTGAAGGCAATGTTTTAGTAAATAATAAAGTTGAAGTTCAAAAGCGTAAAAAAGTTAGTCACGGTGATATTATCGAATGTAACGGTAAAGTTTTTGAGGTCGTTTATAACCCTACCAAAAAATCAGCTGAGTTTATTAGTGCAGTTGAGTCAGCGAATAAAAATTCAAAAAAGAAAAAGAGAGCTAAAAGTAAAGGGCCAGTTACTTCGTCAGAATCTGTAAAAAAACCATCGATTGAACGCTCAAAAAGAAAACCTAAATCGCTTTAATTAGGCGTTAATTTCACAGTAATTTAAATAAACCGCATGTTTTTGATTGGGGGAAGTTCAATTTCCCTAGGTTAAAAAGGGTCGAGAATTTTAGAAAATAAAAAACAGGAATACCCTGTTAAATTTGCGTATTCCTGTCTTTATGGGGTCTTAATGAACCCTTAATTGCTTCCGCTACGGGAGGCTAGTATATAACCGCCACTTTACATGAGATTTATGAAACAAAAATATCTGCTGGCCTCGTGTCACAAGTTACTAAATCAGCGATGTAGTTGGTTGAATGGCTAAAAGGGTATTATCAAAGTTTACATCCACACATGACACGAAATAGAACGTTGCTTGAATTATCTTCCGGTGAATATATTAATGTAAAATAGTATTCGACGGCATGGAACTTTAGGACGAAATTTTTGACATGAAAATTACCAATTTTTCACAGCTGTTCGCAGGAAGTCTATTTGAGATGATACTACATTAGAGTCTTTTTGAGATTTTCTGAGTACTATCAAACCTTGTAAAGTACAAATAATATGAATTGCAGCAGCTTCTACATTGCAATTTATATTAAGCTCTCCATGTTCTTTTGCTTGTTGCAGTGTATTTTGTAATATAGCTTGTAAGCTATTAAACGCCTTGGCGATTTCATTTCTAATCTCTTTTTCTCTAGATATTTCACTTAAAGTACTGGCTTGAATCATACAGCCGAGTGAACCTTTTGTAGAGCTAATGTGTTTACCAAAATTCTCTAAATAATAGTCCAAACGTTTCTTGCCACTTGCCTCGTTATTTAATAACGGCTGGTTTAGCATTTCAAAGACATGTGTTCGATAGTATTCGAGAGCTTGGTGAAACAATGCTTTTTTGTCGCCATAAGTATTGTAAATACTAAAGCGATTGATCTCTAATGTTGTGACAAGATCTTGCATTGAGGTGTTTTCATAGCCTTTTTCCCAGAATAGTATCATTGATTTTTTTAAAGCTTCATCGCGGTCGAATTCAATTTTTCTTGCCATTATGGTGTTCTGGATAGGATCATTAATTATAATGATATCTTTTTCTTGACCGATTGTTTAGTTATTTATACCATCCTGAATGATCGTTCAGTAATTCAAGAGGTACACATGAAAATATATGAATCAGCAACAGCACCAAATGCAAGACGAGTAAGAATATTTTTACATGAGAAAAGTATTGAAAATATCGAGTATGTTCAAATGGATATTCAAGGTGGTGAAAATTTAACTAAGGCGTTTAAACAAAAAAATCCACTCGCAAAAATCCCTATTTTAGAGCTCGATGATGGGACAATCATTAGCGAAAGTGTTGCAATTTGTCGTTATTTTGAAGAAAAAAATCAAGAAATTCCCTTGCTAGGTTCAGGTGCTTTTGAAAAAGCCATAATTGAGCAATGGCAAAGACGTATTGAATTGTCTTTGTTAATGCCAACAGGCATGTGCTTTCAACATAGCACAGGTTATTTTAAAGATCGCATGAATGTTGTTCCTGAATGGGGAAAGGAATGTGGAGACAATGTTAAAAAGTTTTTGGCTTTTCTTGATACACACTTAGCAGGTTCAGAATATATCGCTGGCGATAGTTTTTCTATTGCAGATATAACAGCGCTAATCTCAATCGACTTTAACCGTGTCAATAATATTAAAATAGAAGACAACCAAGAAAATTTGAAACGTTGGTACGCAGCTGTTTCTTCAAGACCGTCGGCAAAAGCTTAGGAGATTATTATGATTGATTTTTACACTTCCCCTACACCAAATGGGCATAAAGTAAGTATTGCCCTTGAAGAGATGCAATTAGACTATAACGTTATCAACGTAAATTTAATGGCGGGAGAACAAAAAACGCCTGAATACCTTAAACTAAATCCAAATGGAAGAATACCAACGATAATAGATCGAGATAACGATGATTTTGTTGTGTTTGATTCTGGTGCTATCTTGATGTATCTAGGGGAGATTTCAGGAAAATTTTATCCAACAGATGCAAAAAAACGCTCTCAGGTTGTTCAGTGGTTAATGTTTCAAATGGGTGGTGTTGGGCCAATGATGGGGCAGGCCAATGTGTTCTTCCGTTATATGCCTGAAAAAATACAACCAGCAATTGAACGTTATCAAACAGAAGTTAAACGTTTATTTACTGTGTTAGACAATCATTTGGCAACTAATGAATACTTGGTTGATGACTACAGTATAGCGGATATTGCTAATTGGGCTTGGGTAAGAACACATAATTGGTCTGGTGTTGAAATTGAAGATTTAGTACATCTGAGCCGTTGGGTTAAAGCCATTGGTGAAAGACCTGCGGCTAAAGTAGGTATTGAAATCCCGACAAAGATTGATGTAGAAACCTTGTTAAAAAGCGCAAAGGAAATAGTGACCTAAACACGTTTTATCTGAGCCTGCATTTGAGCAGGTTCATGACTGAATCCGCTATTAGAAATAAGTTGATTAACTTGGCCGTATTGTTATCAAGATAAATAAACTTCTTTTATGACGAAACAATAATAGTGTTCCTGCCATTTCGTATATCCAAATTTCTGCGCAGGACTGATTATTGTGTTCTAGTCATTTTGATACATTAGGTTTTACCTATTTTAAGCTATAAATCTCTTCAGTTTCATTAGACCATTACAAATTAGATAAAGCTTGTTTAATTGCAGTGCTTGAAAGAGAGGGGAACTTTAGCCATAAAGCGGTACCAAATTATGTAATTGAAACTAGTACCGCTTACAGTACCGTTTTTTTTACTGGATGCCATTATGCTGTATTGGACGTCATAGGCAACAAAAAACCCGCAAACCCATATTTACTATGGTCTTGCGGGTCTTTATAGATTCTTAATGAACCTGAATATGGTGCTCGCTACGGGACTCGAACCTGTGACACCTTGCATGTCATGCAAGTACTCTAACCAACTGAGCTAAGCGAGCAGTGCTAGTAACTTAACTAACGGGCGCTATATTAGCTATATGAAATCTTAGTTGCAAGCTGTTTTGTTCTTTTCAATTTAAATAATGACTGTTTGCTTATTAATGCGCCAGTTCGATTCTTTTTTGAATGATTTTCAATCTCCATGCTAATAAAACTGCAGCTGCTGTTAAACCTAAAATAAAACCTATCCAGAAACCATACGGACCAATAGGGTCAACTATCCAGTCTGTTAGCCCTAAAATCAGGCCGAAACTCAATCCAATTATCCAATATGAGAAAAAAGTAATATATAAAATTGATTTGGTATCTTTATACCCACGTAACGCACCGGCAGAAATAACTTGTATTGCATCAGAAAACTGAAATAAAGAAGCTAAAAACATTAAACTCGCGGCTAATTCAACCACTTTCGTGTCTATGGTATACATCTCTGCAATTTGATACCTAAAAACAATTGTAAAGAGCGCAGTTCCCATTGCTATCAACAATGACAATATCAGTGAGTAATGACATATTTCTTTTGCTTTAGCTAAGTCATCATTACCAATTGCAAATCCGACTTGAATGGTTACTGCCATTGCTAAACTTAATGGCACCATAAAGACTAAGCCTGAAAAATTAATCGCTATTTGATGGCTTGCGACAACTTCAGCACCAAAGGGCACTAAAATAATGGCGACAGCAGAAAATAGACTTACTTCAAATAGTAATGACATTGAAATAGGAAAGCCAATGGCAAGAATCTCTTTTATTCCTTGCCAATCTGGCCAGTAAAAGCGCTCGAACAATGGCGCATTTTTCAATTTTTTTGAAACATAGCAATAAATAAACATTGAGATGAACATTACCCAATAAACTATTGCGGTAGCAATACCACAACCTGCGCCGCCAAGGGCTGGCATACCAAATTCACCGTAGATAAAAATATAGTTTGCTGGAATATTAATTAACAAACCTATAATACTTATAATCATTGTTGGCTTGGTATGCGATAACCCTTCAGAGTAGTTTCTTAAAACTAGATATAAGCAAAAGCCAGGGCCGCCCCAAACGATGTAACCCAAGTAGTCGAATAATAATTGCTTTAATTGTGCTTCTAATGGGATTTTTTCAATGACTAAAGGTGTTATCAAATAATATAAAGCGATTAACAAAATCCCTAAACTTAATGCAATCCATGCAGTTTGATAAGTAGCTTTGGCAATATCATGGAATTTTTTTGCTCCTGCAAGTTGCGATACTATCGCGGCAAGTGCCATCACTAAGCCATAAATGGTCAATATTAATGGCAGCCAAACGCTACTTGCAACCGCTACCGCTGCCATATCTGTAGCACTAACTCGACCTGCCATTACTGTATCGGCAAAACCCATTAAATTTTGCACTAGTTGGGCGATCAAAATAGGGTATGCCAATTTCATTAGGCTTTTGGTGTTTATTTTAAAATTACTAATATTCATTGGGGAAAGGTACTTATAAAATCATCATTTTAAGAATAAAAATGATCAATATAAGAATGATATAGGTTTAAAGCAGTTGTGCAATGATTTCTCTTGTCAATTTACACTTTATAACAAAGAAGTAGGTTTTATGGATTGTGAATCTTTGTGGTTAGAATACTTGCTCGTCATCACTGTCAATGGAGAGTTGAATTTTTTGGTAATATTCGTCAATGTGCATATTCAAATGAATATCATTGCAACAAGAAGGGCATTCCTCGTAGTAGTCTTGATCGCCTGCTGAAGCATCCAAGTTCAAATGTAAATGATGACCACAGTGTGGACAACTAATACGCATATTTTTGATTTTCTGCAAAGTTGATTCTTGAGACATACAATCTCCTAGATACTTTGATTAATGAATAGTTAAAGTATGTGCATATTTTTTGCAAAGTGCTAACTAATTAAGCGATAAAATTGTAAAAATCAGTTAACTTATTGTGCTTAATCGATATTTTTTTACCATTAATGTAAAGACAAAATTCGGGACAACAATGCTCTTGATTGACCAATATAAACACCGCCAAATAAGTTGGCGTGATTAAGTATATGATAAAAATTATAAATTAGTTTTCGTTGTTCGTAGCCCTCATCAAGTGGAAAAATATTTTGGTAGCCAAGATAAAAATCATAAGGTAATTGACCGAATAGTTCAGTCATGGCTATATCAACTTCGCGATCACCATAATAACAAGCAGGATCATATATTACTGATGATGAATCAGTGAAACCTAAGTTTCCTAACCATAAGTCACCATGAACAAGGGAGGGTTTTACTTCGTGGTTGTTTAAAGCATCGTGACAAATATCGGTGATATGCTCAATGTTGCCTAGTTTTATTGATTTTTCACTGAGTAATTGCAATTGCCAAGCTACGCGTTGTTCAGCGAAAAATGTTTTCCAATTACTGCGCCAATTATTGGGCTGTAAAGTATCACCAATATAATTATCGTGTTGCCAGCCAAATTGTCCATGAGATGAGTTTTTATGCATCATCGCTAATTGAGCGCCTAAATGATGCCAATGTTCATTGGTTGCTTGTGAGAAAGGGATATAACTTAACACGATGAAACTTTTATCTAAGGTTGTCCCTGTTGCAATAACTTCCGGACAAGTTACTTGTTTTAAAGAGCGAATTTGGTCAAGGGCGTAAGCTTCTGATTCAAAATGATTGAAGTGACTTTTATCTTTTATTTTGACAAAGTAATTATGTTGATAATTACTCACCTGATAAGCTAAGTTTGTGTTACTCGCTGCAATAATGCGCTTTTTCTCAATAGCGAATCTATTACCCGTTTCTGCTTTAATTGCTTGTTCAATACATTGCCACATAACGCACCAATCAATTATTGACTCTATTTTACGAGTATAGTTAATAATTGAAAAAAGGGCTATTTAAAGGGGCTAACTGTTATCAATAATTAAGTGAGATATTTTATTAGGTATGCCATCCCATTCTTTCGCATCATCAGGAGCTGCAATTACTTCCGTTATTCTTGGCCATACTTTTGCTAATTCAGCATTAAGCTCAATAAATTCTTTTTGATCTTCAGGGACTTCATCTTCTTGGAATATCGCCCCTGCAGGGCACTCAACAGGGCATAAATCACAATCTATACAGTCATCTGGGCTGATCACTAAAAAATTAGGACCTTCAAAAAAAGCATCAGCAGGACATACAGCTACGCAATCAGTGTATTTGCATTTTATACAATTGTCGGTGACTACAAACGCCATTAGGTACTCTACTTTTTGAATTTGGATGCAATGAATATTTTGAGTGGATCATACCTAGCTTAGTAATAATTTCAATTGTTGATTTAACTGAGCGGTATGTTCAGGTAAAATGCCCAAAATTTCATTTCTGCTTTTCGGAACCGCCATAATATGTTGCGTTTAACAAATATCCAATTACCGCTTGATCATGAAGAAGACCATATTAAAAAGGCTGTTCTTGAAAAATTATCAATTCGTGAAAATCAACTCGTTGACTTTACGGTACATAAACGTGGATATGACGCACGTAAAAAAGCAAAAATAATATTAATTTATACCCTAGATGTAGACACTTCGCTCAATGATGAATTACTTGAACGTTTTGCTAAAGACAATCAAGTAAAAGTTAGCCCTGATATGAGCTATAAATTTGTTGCTCAAGCACCTGAAGCATTAAAACAACGCCCTGTCGTTATTGGCTTTGGTCCTTGTGGTTTATTTATTGGTTTAGTACTTGCCCAGATGGGCTTCAAGCCTATTATTTTAGAGCGTGGTCAAGAGGTTCGTCAACGCACTAAAGATACCTTTGGTTTTTGGCGTAAAAAAATATTAAACACAGAATCGAACGTGCAATTTGGTGAAGGTGGAGCTGGTACTTTTTCTGATGGTAAACTTTATAGTCAAGTGAATGACAAAAAGCATTACAGTCGTAAGGTTTTACATGAATTTGTTGATGCCGGTGCTCCTGAAGAAATTCTATTTGTCAGTAAACCTCATATTGGTACATTTAAACTTGTGACTATGATAGAGCAAATGCGCGCTAAAATTACTGAACTTGGTGGTGAAATTCGTTTCGGACAACGTGTCGATGAGTTTCATTTTGATGAAAATCAAGGTGGCGAAGGTAGTAAACGTATCACAGGTTTAACACTTGCCAGTGGTGAGCGTATCGACACAAACTATGTTGCTTTAGCTATAGGTCATAGTGCGCGCGATACCTTTGAAATGCTGATTAAAAATAAAGTATCGGTAAAAGCTAAACCTTTTTCTGTGGGATTTCGTATTGAGCACGAACAATCAGTCATTGACGACGCTCGCTTTGGTGACAATGCTGGAAATCCAATTTTAGGTGCAGCAGACTATAAGCTTGTTCATCATTGTAAAAGTGGTCGTAGTGTTTACAGCTTTTGTATGTGTCCTGGAGGGACTGTTGTTGCAGCAGCGTCAGAAGAAGGGCGCTTAGTAACAAATGGCATGAGTCAGTATTCACGTCATGAACGTAATGCTAATAGTGCTATTGTTGTTGGTATAGAACCTTCAGACTTTGCGAATAAAGACGACGCTTCAGATGTATTGTCAGGCATTGAGTTTCAACGACGTTTAGAAGAAACTGCTTTTAAATTAGGTGGCGAAAATTACGATGCTCCTGTTCAATTGGTTGGAGACTTTCTTGCTGGCCGTAAAAGTGGTGAACATGGCGAAGTTACCCCTTCATACAAGCCAGGTGTGAAATATTGTGATTTAAGTGAAACTTTACCTGATTATGCGATTGAAGCCATTCGTGAAGCTTTGCCGGCTTTTGAGCGTAAAATTAAAGGTTTTTCAATGAACGATGCAACATTAACGGCCGTTGAAACAAGAACCTCATCTCCTATTCAAATAACGCGTGATAGAGAAACAATGCAAAGTCTTAATGTAGAAGGGCTTTATCCTGCAGGAGAAGGAGCCGGTTACGCAGGTGGAATATTATCAGCAGGAATTGACGGTATTAAAGTAGCAGAAGCTATCGCACTTGCTATGGTCACTGAATAATAAAGATAATTAAAAGATAAAACAGTGCTACATGTTGCAAATACAGGGGAATTCCCCTATATTTGCGACCTAAAATATTTCTCAAAAGAAATAGTTATAATCATTGAAAATAAAATCAAGCGACGCTTCGTGTGCGCCGCCACTGAAATAAAGGAAAATTAATGCCTGTTATTACTCTCCCTGACGGTTCTCAACGCTCATTCGATAATGCTGTATCTATAATGGATGTAGCATTAGATATTGGTCCTGGTCTTGCTAAAGCAACTATCGCTGGACGTATTGATGGAAACCTTGTTGATGCCTGTGAATTAATTACCCAAGACGCCTCTTTGCAACTTATCACCAATAAAGACAGCGAAGGTCTTGAGATAATTCGTCACTCTTGTGCGCATTTATTGGGGCATGCTATTAAGCAATTATACCCTGATGTTAAAATGGCAATTGGCCCAACGATTGAGAACGGTTTTTATTACGATATTGATCTTGAAGAATCAATTACTGAAGATGATTTAACAAAAATTGAAAAACGTATGACAGAACTTGCTCGTACGGGATATGAAGTTGTTAAGAAAACAGGTACTTGGCAAGACGCGTACGATGCGTTTACTGAACGCGGCGAAACTTATAAATTACAAATTCTTGATGAAAACATCGAGAAAACAGATACACCGGCTTTATATCATCATCAAGAATACATTGATATGTGTCGCGGTCCACACGTACCTAGTATGCGTCATTGTCATCAGTTTAAATTAATGAAAGTCGCTGGTGCATATTGGCGGGGCAATTCAGACAACAAAATGTTGCAACGTATTTACGGCACAGCATGGGCTGACAAGAAACAATTAAAAGCATATATCGTTCGTTTAGCGGAAGCTGAAAAACGTGATCACCGTAAAATTGGTAAAACATTAGATTTATTCCATTGGCAAGAAGAAGCGCCGGGAATGGTTTTTTGGCATAACGATGGTTGGACTATTTATACTGAGTTAGAAAAATTTATTCGTGAAAAGTTACATGAATATGATTACGACGAAGTTAAAGCGCCAATGATGATGGACAGAAGTCTTTGGGAAAAGTCAGGTCACTGGGAAAAATATGCCGACGGTATGTTCACCACTGAATCTGAAAAGCGTGAATACGCAATAAAACCAATGAACTGCCCAGGTCATGTGCAAATATTTAATCAAGGTTTAAAATCGTACCGCGATTTACCTCTACGTATTGCTGAATTTGGCTGTTGCCATCGTAATGAACCATCGGGCTCTTTGCATGGTTTAATGCGAGTTCGTGGCTTTACTCAAGATGACGCTCACATTTTCTGTATGGAATCGCAAGTTCAAGATGAAGTTAAAAAATGTATCGAAATGGTATACGACGTATACGGTTCATTTGGTTTTGAAGATGTCGTTGTTAAATTATCTACTCGTCCAGAAAATCGTATCGGTAGTGATGAAATTTGGGATAAAGCTGAAGCAGGTCTTGCACAAGCATTAACCGACAGTAACATCAAATTTGAGTATTTACCGGGTGAAGGAGCATTTTATGGTCCTAAGATTGAATTTACTTTAATGGACTGTTTAGGTCGTGCTTGGCAATGTGGTACAGTACAGCTCGATTTTGCTTTACCAGAGCGTTTAGGCGCAACTTATGTTGGTGAAGACAACGAAAGATATATTCCTGTCATGATTCATCGAGCCATTTTAGGTTCACTTGAACGTTTTATTGGAATTTTGATTGAAGAGTTCACGGGTAAATTTCCTACGTGGTTATCTCCAATTCAAGCAACTGTGATGAATATTACGGGCAAACAAGACGAATATTGTGAAAAAGTTGTAAAAAAACTAAAAGAAAGTGGATTTAGAGTAAAACTAGACTTGAGAAATGAGAAGATAGGCTTTAAAATCCGCGAGCACACTTTGAAGCGTGTTCCATATTTGTTAGTTGTTGGTGACAAAGAAATGGAAGCTGGCGAAATTGCCATTAGAACGCGAAGTGGTGAAGATTTAGGAAAAATGTCTGTTGATGACTTTATTTCAAAGTTAAGTGAAGAAGTTAACGCTCGTAGTTAGCGTAAAAATTACTTATAATAACGTTTATAACAAACATAAAAATATTTTATTAATCTGAGTAGTTGTTTAGTTAAAGATAACATCAGTTACTTGGAACAAAGTTCTTTGGAGGAACATGGCTATTAAAGGTGGACAACGAGGCGGGCAGAAAGAGCCAGCACATCGTTTAAATGAGTTAATTACAGGTATTGCTGATAATGAAGTTCGTTTGATTAGATTTGACGGAGAGCCTGGTGGTATCGTCACATTAGATGAAGCAATGGATCAAGCTGATGAAGCTGGTGTAGATCTTGTTGAGATAAGCCCTACGGCTAAACCTCCTGTACTCCGTGTTATGGATTACGGCAAGTTTATCTATGAAAAAGCTAAAGAACAAAAAGAACAACGCAAAAATCAGAAACAAATACAGGTTAAGGAAATTAAATTCCGTCCTGGAACAGATGAAGGCGACTATCAGGTAAAACTACGCAACCTGAAGCGCTTTTTAGAGGGTGGCGATAAAGTTAAAGTAACTTTACGTTTCCGTGGTCGTGAAATGGCTCACCAAGAACTTGGTTTACAACTTCTAACTCGTGTTAAAAACGATTTAGAAGAATTGACTGTTCTAGAATTCTTCCCGCGTAGAGCGGAAGGAAGACAAATGGTGATGGTACTAGCACCAAAAAAATAATCAATAACCGGTATTTCAAGTAACTTACTTCTATGAAAATTAAAAATAAGTTCACCATTATTGTTTTTAACGGGTAACTTCAGGCCTGAAAGTAAAAACTAACGTTTATTTTTGTTTAATCTTAAATAAACAAGGTAAGTTTTTCGCCTAAGTTGCTAAATTTCAATGGCAATGTTTATGTGTAATAACGTAAACATGAATGCGGAGTAATATTCATGCCTAAAATGAAAACTAACAAAGGTGCTGCGAAGCGCTTTAAAAAAACAGCCTCTGGCTACAAGTTCAAACAAGCTGGCCTTCGTCATATCTTGACTAAACGTCGTACTAAAGTTAAACGTCATCTTCGCGCTAAGTGCATGATTTCGGCAGCTGACATTAAGTCAGTTAAAAAACTTTTACGTCACGGTTAATAGGAGAGATATAAAATGGCTAGAGTAAAACGTGGTGTACAAGCACGTGCACGTCACAAAAAAGTTCTAAAGCAAGCTAAAGGTTATTACGGAGCACGTAGCCGTGTTTACCGTGTTGCTTATCAAGCAGTAACTAAAGCAGGTCAGTACGCTTACCGCGATCGTCGTCAACGTAAACGTCAATTCCGTCAGCTTTGGATAACTCGTATCAATGCAGCAGCTCGCATAAATGGTTTATCTTACAGTGTTTTCATTAATGGTCTTAAAAAGGCTGCTATTGAAATCGATCGTAAGATCCTAGCTGATATTGCAGTATACGACAAAGTAACATTCACATTCTTAGTTGAAAAAGCGAAAGCTGCTTTAGCTGCATAGAATTTGAAAAAGCTTTGAGACAAGGACGCCATTAGGCGTCCTTTTCTTTTTGAAACGATTCTTTTGAGCTATTTAGCTTAATTTCATCGTTAAAATGTACTCACTTATGTTCATAAGCTCCGTGCATTTACCTTGAAATTTAACTAACTACCTGCAAAATAATTCGCTTCAATAAATCGATAAATTATTCTACCGAATATTATTTTATTTTTTTTGGAACACCCGTAAAAATACTATTCGCTACAATTAATTTTAACTTAATAATTAAGGTTTAATCAGATGAGTCTTGCAGATCAAATTTTAGCGTTAAACAATGATTTACCTATTCGCACCGATGCACCTGTTCATAGCGGTAAAGTTCGCAGTGTCTACTGGTTAACTAATGCGGACAGCAAACGGTTAATTCAAGAAAAAGGTTATGATGTAGCTGATGACACTCCATTAGCTATTATGGTGATCAGCGATCGTATATCAGCCTTTGATTGCATTTGGCAAGGCGAAGGTGGTATGAAAGGTGTTCCAGGTAAAGGCGCATCACTTAATGCTATTTCAAATCATTGGTTTAAACTTTTTAAAGATCAAGGCTTAGCTGACAGTCATATTCTTGATATTCCACATCCATTTGTTTGGATCGTACAAAAAGCAAAACCGGTGATGATTGAAGCTATTTGTCGCCAATACATTACTGGCTCAATGTGGCGTTCATATGAAAAAGGTGAACGTGAATTTTGTGGCATTGAAATCGATGATGGTTTATCTAAAGATTCTAAGTTACCTAAATTATTACAAACACCTTCAACAAAAGGTATTTTAAAAGGTATTCCTGGTGTTCCTGCTGTTGATGATGTGAATGTTACGCGTAAAAATATTGAAGATAATTTTGAAGCATTTAACTTTAAATCACTTGAAGACATTACTTTATACGAGAAGTTATTAACTGAAGGTTTCGATGTTATTTCTGATTCATTAGCAAAGGTTGACCAAATTTTTGTTGATACAAAATTTGAATTTGGCTACGTAAAAGACAAAGAAGGCAACGACAAACTTATATATATGGATGAAGTAGGTACCCCTGATTCTTCACGTATATGGGATGGTGAGCAATATCGTGGTGGAAAAGTGGTTGAAAATTCTAAAGAAGGTTTTCGTCAACTATTATTAGCCCACTTTGATGATGCGGATATTTTATTAAATAAAGACCGTATGGCCGAACGTGAAGCATTAGCTCGCGATAATGTATTACCAGAATCTGTATTAATGGATGTTTCGAAAACATATACAGCAATAGCTGAGAAAATTACTGGCGAAAAAATTATATTGTCAGCTAACCCCAAGGCAGAAATTATAGAAATTTTACGTGAACAATATCAACTGGTTGATTAGTTTTACATGTGTTTAACACTTTAAAAGCTCTGCATTGCAGAGCTTTTTTTTGTTCTTTTTTTGATGAGTACTTCATTTTTACTGCAAATTAGAGACGTTTATTTCTTTTCTTTATTTTTAGTCTTATCTCTCAAAATATGCCCAATAATCTACATTTTACAATTGCCTGCACCTTAATGGGGATTTTTATTTGTGCTTTTTGCATCGAAATGGTGCGCTGATGCACTGATTGCATGTTAAAAATCAATTAACTTACTGTTTTTAAATGCTTTAGTCTTTTGGGCATAAATGGTGCTTAAGGTAGGTCATGTAATAATATCTGATAAAAGAACGCACTAAAGGTGAACAAATGAAGTTGATAACCGCAATAATCAAACCCTATAAAATGGATGATGTACGAAATGCACTTAGTGAAATAGGGATAGAAGGCATGACATTGACTGAAGTTAAAGGCTTTGGTCGACAAAAAGGTCACACCGAACTTTATCGTGGTGCAGAATACTCAGTCGATTTTTTACCAAAAATGAAAGTTGAGCTCGCTGTTAAAAATGAAGTAGTCGATCGTGTTATTGAAACTATTCTCGAAACAGCTCAAACAGGAAAAATAGGTGATGGAAAAATATTTGTTACCAACATCGAAACTATTGTCAGAATAAGAACGGGTGAATTAGATAATGAAGCAATTTAAGCATGTACAATCGAGAACTGTGATGAAAAAAATATATACGTTTATTGCCTTAGTTTTTGCTGGTTTATCGTTTCCAAGCTTCGCAAATCCTGAAGCTTTGAATGGCGCTAATACCGCATGGATCCTAACTTCCACCGCGCTAGTTTTAATGATGACGTTACCTGGATTAGCCTTGTTTTATGGTGGCTTAGTTAGACGCAAAAATATTCTTTCTATCCTTATGCAGTGTTTTTCAATTGCAGCTCTATCATCAATTCTCTGGTTTATTGTCGGTTACAGCTTAGCGTTTGGTGAAGGCAATGCGTGGATTGGTGATTTTAGTAAAGTGCTTATGGTTGGCATTACTAAAGAAGCACTTGTTGGAGACATTCCTGAAAGTTTATTTGCTTTATTCCAGATGACCTTTGCGGTTATCACACCTGCACTTATTATTGGCGCATATGCTGAACGTATGAAGTTTTCAGCTGTGTTAATATTTAGTGGTTTATGGTTGTTAGTTGTGTATTCGCCAGTAACTCATTGGGTATGGGGCGGTGGTTGGTTAGGTCAAATGGGTGTTTATGATTTTGCCGGTGGCATTGTCGTGCATATTACTTGTGGTGTAGCAGCTTTGGTTGCTGCGGTTGTTTTAGGACCTCGTTATGGTTTTCCTAAAACACCTATGTTGCCACATAATTTGACTATGACAGTTACTGGTGCCGGTTTGCTTTGGGTTGGATGGTTTGGTTTTAATGGCGGTAGTGCATTAGCTGCTAATGGCGATGCAGCTATGGCAATGTTAGTGACGCATTTATCAGCATCAGCAGGTGCATTAACGTGGGCTGCTATCGAATGGAAAAAATTTGGTAAAGCGAGTGTGTTAGGTGCTGTTACTGGTATGGTTGCTGGTTTAGGTACTATTACTCCAGCATCAGGTTTTGTCGGGCCGGGAGGAGCGTTAATTATTGGTATTTCTGCTGGATTTATTTGTTTTTACGCTACGGTATATATTAAGCAAAAACTAAAAATTGATGACTGTTTAGATGTATTTCCAGTACATGGTGTCGGTGGTATTTTGGGTACTTTACTAGCAGGTGTTTTTTCATCAACAGAACTAGGCGTTTTTAGTGGTTACGGCTATGCTGAAGGCATCACTACAATGCTAGGTCAAGTGAGTGTGCAATTAATCGGTATTGGTGCCGTTATTGCGTATACCGCAATCGTGTCTTACCTATTATTTAAACTTGTTGCTTTAATGACAAGTGGGTTAAGGGTTGATAAAGAACAAGAAATCACGGGACTTGATCTCATTGAACATGATGAATCAGGCTATAACTTATAACAGAATATTTTAATATCTGTATAAATAATCAAAAAGGCTTTTATTCAAATAAAAGCCTTTTTGCTATGTTATTTCTTGAAATGTTATTTTTTCAGTAAAAGGACTATTTTCACTACATAATCAATTGATTATTGTGTAAAATCACTGCCAATTATATTAATACAATCAGTCTAGCCAAAACCTTCAAATTAACTGAAAGGGTTTAAAGCCGCTTTAGAGGAACTCATGAATTTAGACGACATTATATTGCAAGCAGAACAAGCAATTGCTGCAGCAACTGATCCAGTAGAACTTGATCAGGTTCGCGTTAACTTTTTAGGTAAAAAAGGTTTGTTCACTGAGCAAATGAAAGGTTTGAGTAAATTACCTAAAGAAGAAAAGCCTAAAGCAGGGCAAGTGATCAATATTGCTAAACAGCAAGTACAAAAATTATTGACTGAACGTGGTGAATTATTACGTGCAGAAGTGATTGCTAAGCAGTTAGCTGCTGAATCCATTGATGTGACTTTACCAGGACGAAATAATGATTTAGGTGGACTTCATCCTGTAACACGTACAATTGAACGTATTGAAAGTT
>Ga0233426_10002224_pt1 | contig 16577 bp, 31 predicted proteins | sample SI_118_April2016_6_FD_179875 | JGI IMG/M metagenome (GOLD analysis project Ga0233426, IMG submission 179875) | Seawater microbial communities from Saanich Inlet, British Columbia, Canada - SI_118_April2016_10_MG | ecosystem: Environmental > Aquatic > Marine > Inlet | place: Canada: British...
CAGCTGAAATTAGAAAAAGAGCACGAGCATGTCTTAAACATTTTCCTACCGAGTTTGATATGGATTATGCAGCAGAACTCGCAGTGAACATATTCGGAGATCCATGATGGTAACTGATTCCACAATCAGCCCAGAAATCAAACAGCAATATTCTGAGAGCACGATGAGTAAGGCTGGTCGTTTGGCGATGGAAATGAGTGCTGAACGTAAGCGTCTACAGACGGAGATGGAAGAGCTGCAGCTTCTGGTTGAAGACCTTAAACCAGCGACACCAACAGGCACCATCGACAGTTATGTTAAATGGGTCGCGACTGGGTTGGCGGTTGCGGGCGTGTTCTTACAAAACTCCGGACTTTTGATGGCAGGATTGATAGCATACGCGATTGGTTCCATTTGTTGGATTTATGTAGGTAGCGTTTGGAATGATAAAGCTATTATGATCGGCAGTTCAATCACAGGCACCTCAGTGCTGTTAAATTTATCTAATCTATTGATGGAGATCCTCTAATGAGCACATCACCGGACCAAGGATTTTGGTGGAGACATTCAGTTAAAATCGAAATCTTTCTTTCACTCCTGACATTTGCGGTAGCCGTGGAGCCAATGACTTATTTGATCAGTTTTGTTCTCGGTTTCACTGCGTACTTCGATTGGCTTGACGGACGCCCACTAGCATGACAGATTACACGAAACGGACGTGGAGCTCTCTCTCCCAGCTTCGAGACCATATCGAGAGAGACGGCAAGGAAAGGGTCAAAGACTTCACTGGCAATGAATTAATCACCAACAAACACCGTTACGGACTGTACGACGGTATCCTAACACGAAATCCTGTTAAAAAACAATAGGTTATACGCGCTTGTACTATTATTGATTTCGAGAGATAATACTCTGGTAATTAAGGATAAGGAAGTGAATATGGCCTACGCCCCCAGCAGCACCTATTTCGGACAAGATGGCACTATCCTCGGTTGTTTTCGAGAGAAAGATCATGGCAACCTTTTCGAGTTTAGTGTCAATGACGACGAATGCGAATTCGGCGCCAACTACCCTCACAAGGTCTGGGTCACCTCTCCAAGAGAGGGTCTTGATCAGGGTTATCGCTACGCCAAAGTCCTCAAGACGGTCTGTTATATTCTCGTCGACAACGTTGACTGGAATAACAGAGACGGTGGTCCTATCCTCGAGCGGTGGTCGATCAAAAACCACACTTTGTATCCAAATGGAGGTGCTTCATAATGGCTGCACGATATCGTTTAGAAACCACCGTTTGGGACAAAGCACCCACCACTACAAACCACATCTACATCACTGAAGGTAGCTACTTGATTGGCTTCATACCTTATGATGGTGAAGAGATTCGATTCTCCAAGCCCAAGAAACAATGGTCTGTTTCGAGGAGAACATTCCGAGATCTCACAAAAGAAGAGATCCGCACAGGTGTGATCAAAAACCGACCGTCGAATCCCTCTAAAATCAACAAGTTATCCACCCTTGAAATGTTTATGTAATTGATCCATAATATAGTCTGAATTGAGGAGAAATTGATGATCGAAGAAGAAAGAAGAATTACCCGAATCGAACTGGCTGAGTGGGATGAAACCGCGATAAGACTGACAGCGTATCGCACTGATCGAGATGAAGGACCAGGAGAGTACTTCGTGGCTCAGGGTAAATCTGCAGACTTTCTATCTTGGCACATCAAGTACTGGGGTGGGTTGGGTGAAGACACCATCGGAGTGGAATTGTTATCAAAAGAAGTAATTGAATTGCTCGATCATCATAGCGTTAAGCCCAAATTCTTGTAAAATCAACAAGTTACCAATGGTTGTTTTAATAACAGATTTGCGCGATAATACTCTTGTAAATAAGGAAAAGGACTAAAAATGATCGACTATATCTCTTTGATTGAAATGAGCGGCCATGGCGCTATTCAGCTACATGACGGTGAGAAAATCGTTGGTATGAGCAATGGCGCATGGTTTCTCGCTGAAATAATCAGGAAGGCTGGTGGCTCTGCCAAGACGGTCAGGGCTTCGTCAGGCTTCATTGAGGCTTCTTGTGGCGACGATGAATCTGCTCGAGAGTACGGTTTCAAGAACGCTGAAGAATTGATTGATCTTTGGGATCGTGTTTGTGCCTACCAATAAGGAGAATGATATGAGCAATATCCCCGAGTTTGTTTCCGGCGTTACCATCGCAGAAATGTTCGAAGCGTTAGATGTTATGAATGTAGAAGGTGAAGCGCAGCGTTGGGGTGAGATGATGCTCCAAGAAGAGTTTAACATGACTCCTGCCGCGGCGTATTATGTCTTCAATCATTGGTCTAAAAGTTTCGATCCAGTTAAATCATTTTTAGGAGAGGTGGCGTAATGGAAAAGGTAAATTTGTCTGGGCTGGACGCGACAGAAATCTGTGAAATTCTTCACGAGAAATGTAAGTTTCACGACTGGACTTACATGATGTCAGATGACAGCCGTGCGTATCACGCTGGTCTTGCGAAAGCAGACGAGATTGAATACATCCGTGGTGTTCTTGAAGCTATGGGCTTCCAATTGACTGCCAAAGTCATCATCGAAGGATGGAAACCCAATAGTTTAAAATCCGAAGGATACTTAGTCTAAGATGGATACCTTTTTAATAATCTCGCTGGGTGTTGTTTTCGTTTTATGGGTGCTGGCAGCAATAGTATACCCATTCATGGAAGAACGTGAGAAAAAACGTTTTAATAAAAATGATGTAAAATATACCGATGGAGATAATACATGAGCAAATTAACTGCCAACCCAAAAGCGTATCTGAATGGTACTTATATCAATTTTGAACGCAACGGTAAACGCGCTACAGGTTTCGTTTCAGAAGTCTTTGACGAAGGTTTTGCTGTGGACATGGTAGTCCACAATGATAAGGGCTTTCCAAACCACAACACAGATTACACTGTGTTCGTAAAGACAGAGGCCGCAAGCTCGTGAGTTTTGCAATGTGGTTGTGAGATCAATTGGAACGGTAGTGGTGACACCCGTCCAGAAATCAATTGGGAGTAATAAGAAATGAAAGAAGATAAAATCTTATCAGGTCTGGAAAAGACCTTTATCAAATTAGACGAAAAACACAACCGCCTCGAGAAGTCTGTCTGGGCGTTGTATTTTCTAATGATGTTGGTAACCGGAGTCCAGATTATTGTACTTGCTAATGGAGTATTTTCATAATGGCGGGAAAAATAGAAACATTGGGCGGAGAGAAATTTATCAAAGATTTCGTTGTGGACAACCACAACCAAGTTCAAGATGAACTGAACCAATTCTTGTTCGAGGTTGGGTATGGATTGGTCGAGACTTTCTTCTCCAAGACTCCCCAGCAGCTTACACGGGAAGATATGAAGATGGTCGAAGCATATGCTTTCAAACATATCGGAACACCTGTGTGTCTTGCCTTACGGCATGTTGTTGCTGCTTGGTGTAATATGAACAAAACCACTCTAGACGGTGGAGAGTACCAACGTGAACTAACTGCTCGTGAAGGCGAGTAGTAAAAACTGTTGCAAAACAACAGCTTACCTGTGTTTGTCTCGTTAATGTTTTTAAGAGATAATACTCTTGTAAATAAGGAGAACGGTATGTACGATGATAAAGTCTTGAACGTCTGGACGAATTGGATCCCTCTCAAAGATGGACTCCCGAACGATGAACACGCTGGGTTCACAAAGGTTGATGGTGATAAGTTTCACATGGGCGGTTGCTACTTGTATGCCTATGACCCGACTGATGAGATTCTCTTTGAGACTCCGGATCATCTAGACGAGCGAGTGCTCTACATAGGTACTGCTGGCTCTTCGACGTCTCGAGGGATCCGCTCTCGGACTGCTGATTTTTTCGGGACCATCAAGAAGGGCTATCAACAGAAAAACCCATATGCGAATGGTCTCCTCTTTAGGGGAAAGTACAACGCTGACATCGAACATCTATATGTTGCGTACTTCCCCATGGGGTATGGCGAGCAGGTTAAGCTTCTTGCGCATAGAAAGGAAGGCGAAATGCTGCGAGAGTACCGCGATGAGTATAAACAGCTACCAAGCTGTGACGGTGCCATCCCCAACATTCTGAACATCAAGGAGTTGATCAACGTTTGTCAGCCTAAAGAGATGGCTGAAGTTGCTTCTTATGTAAATTCTTTTGTAAAAACAACAACTTACCAGCTGTTGTCTCGTTAATGTTTTTAAGAGATAATACTCTTGTAAATAAGGAAAAGGAAGTGAAATATGAGTCACAACGTTGAAACAATGGCATACGCGGGACAGGTTCCATGGCATGGTCTTGGAACAAAAGTCTCAATTGATCTCTCCCCGAAGCAGATGATGCAACAAGCTGAGGTTGATTGGGGTGTAGCAAAACGACCATCGTTCATCACCTATGATGGTGAGATGATCGAAACAGGCACCAATGCATTAGTGCGAGATTCTGATAATAAGATTCTGGCGCCGATGGTTGGTAATGACTGGGAACCAGTTCCAAATGAAGAGGCGTTCAATTTCTTTAATGAGTTCTGCGCTGCCGGTGATATGGAAATGCATACTGCTGGCTCTCTCCAAGACGGTAAGATTGTCTGGGTGCTCGCTAAGATCAAAGAGTCCTTTGATGTTCTCGGTAAGGATCAAGTTGACAATTACATGTTGTTCTCTAATCCTCACCAGTACGGCAAATCAGTGAACGTGCGAATGACTCCTGTTCGAGTTGTCTGCAACAACACACTGACTATGTCTCTGGAACAAAAAAGCAACAACGAAGTGAAACTGAACCACCGTCGAAAGTTTGATGCGCAACTGGTTAAGACTCAGATGGGTCTGGCGCACGTGAAGTTTGAACAATACAAAGAAATGGCAAATTTCTTAGCGACCAAGAAAGCAACCAGTGCGAATGTGATTCAATTCCTCAACGGCGTCTTCCCTCACTCTAATACCAAAGGTAAGGAAGTTAAGACTTATGAGGAGTTGTCTCCCACGGCACGGCAAAGTTTCGATATCCTCGAAACCCAGCCAGGAGCTGATCTTGCTCCAGGAACGTGGTGGCAAGCACTCAACAGTGTAACCTACATGACAGATCATGTCCTAGGTAGGACTGCTGATGCTCGGTTAACCTCAGCGTGGTATGGTCATAACGCCAAGCGTAAGATCGTAGCAGTGAATTCAGCAATTAATATGGCGGAGATGGCGTAATATGTATACAAACCATGCAGATATCCCCACGGCGTATCGTCGAGTAATCCTTGAAGAAACTCTCTTGAAGAGGGTTTCCAAGGTGTCTCTCCCTTTGTGTAATGAAATCATCGAGAACTACCTCGAAGACCAAGCAGAGAATAATACTTTGAAGTACTACCAGATCGAGTTCGTCAAAGAAGGCAAGCATGGTAAGGTTGAAACTGAAGGCAGGCAAGCAACGCTAGTGCAGCTTGATCGTATCTTAGAGTATGGCGAGAATAAAGACCCCAAGGTAGTAATTGCCGTCCGTCAAAACGATCGGTTGATTTCGAGTTACATCAACTGCGAATGGAGATATCCAGAAGCAAAAGACAAATTGATTCCTAAGAGGTGTTTACTGTGAGAAGATATCGAATAGATGGGTCGCGATATGGTGGTGAATTGGTAATCGGTACCATCTCACCCGAATTAGCAGAAAGGCTGAAGGATTGTACTTCAGATGAGATCGTAGATTATATCATGGAAATCGAGACATCCAAAGAGCTGGACGAACGGTCTTGGTGGGAAGTCGATGAAATCGAACATATCAACGGTCCATATGATGATGGGAATCTATTTGTTACTGAGGTTCCCGCCGACGGAACCGATGATTACTTGATATCCGAAGATGAAATCGAAGTGGAAATCTCCAAGGTGTATCACCTATATGGCAGAGAAGCCTACACAATGAACCCAGAACGCTTCAAGGAAGAGATGGGAGACCATGATGTGGATCCCGTGTTGACTATGCATTCTGGAGAGAAAGGTAGCTTCGGGGTTTGGTTTGTTGAATGTAAGGGCGATTTCGACCCCTCTCGGCTCTCCTACTCCTCTCTAGAGACAGATGTGGCTAGTATCATAGAGTCCATGTGGTACGACGAGGAGGAGCTGTTCGTAAGCTTCGACTATGCTGAATCAATGGCCAAGGGTGGATACGCTTCTGTTGGGTATATGAAAGGCGCTTGGCACGATAAGACTAGCCAGTATACGTCAGAGTACTTCAAAGAACTATTTTCTGAACGAAATCAAACACTTACACAACGTTGATTTATTCGGGTATTCGAAGTATAATATCTCTTGTGAAATTGAGGAACAAACATGATTAATTTAATTTTCGCCGGCAGGTTTCCACAAAAAGCCCGTTTGGTCAAATTCGGCGATGATGTGATAAATCATTTTTTCAAACGTGACCGTAAAGATATTATCTGCGTCGGCATAGAAATGAAATCGAAATTAGAATTTAATGACGCTGGGTTTTGCGTCGACTACGGATCCTTTGCTTGCGGCCAATTTGGCAAAAGTGCAGGTAAAAGATCCAGAATGATTAGTATCTCCTTGGCGCGCAATTATTTTGACGCTGAAGAGGAGTGCTCAGAGAATTTCCCTTACACCGTAAAGGAAATAGCCAGTACGCTGGCACATGAACTTGTACATGTCAAGCAGTACATCCGAAGAGAGCTGACAGTCAAAGCTCTTACTAATGCGCTGTATACCAGCGCTGGTAAAAGAAAGACGCTGTCACCCAATCAATACCGAAATCTTCCGTGGGAAGAAGAGGCGTTTCGGCTCGAGGAAGAACTACTTGAATTGTATTGGTAATTTAATAATGAAAAAGGAAAGTAACATGAAAGCTACACAAACTACTCGCGTATTGAACGCACTCTTAGAAGGTCGTCAATTGACTTCGAAGCAAATCACTGCACAGTTCGGCGCTAAAAACCCACATGCTGTAGTCCAAAACATTCGATTCGCAGGTTATCCTGTATATCGAAATGAAAAGACCAACAGCAAAGGTGCTACCAAAGGTTTCTACCGAATTGGTACTCCAAGCAAAGCAGTAATCGCTGCTGGCTACAAGGCGCTGGCGTCTGGTTTAGTATAACGGTGTGACAGGAGGGTCGTAATGGCCCTCCTACCTTTTTTCTTCGTTGTGTTATTATTAGGAGTTTGTTATGAATACATCTTGTAAAATAATGGTCGCGACCTGTTCGGACGACGACGCTGTTTTTGAAGTCTCGGGCGGAAGCCTAAAGGTAATCAAAACCGAATTGAACGATATTTACACAGCAGTAAAACAGATGGCGGTTGGTATCGCCCAAAGTACTAAAGAAATCATGTTGGTTGAGATGTCTGAAAACGAAGAAGGCTTACCCACTGCCGAAATATATCAATCAGGTAAAATCAAAACAAAGATTTTCGCCACATATAAGATGGAGGTGTAAATGAAAATAGACTTTGACTTTGAAAACTCTTGGAAATTACATGGCGATTTCCATATTCTCCCACAGCTCACCCTTGAGCGTCACTACAAATCATACTCTCTCGTGTTTGGGTTTCTCTGTTGGTCTGGATTCATCCAGATATTATAACGCAAAATCCGCCATCAAAACTGAATCTCTATAAATAGGATAAATACCATCCATTTTATAGGGCGTCAGTCATGGCACAATTTAGTGTTAACAGAAAATCACATTATCTAAGCTCAAACCGCGACCTCCACGAAGTTGTTATGATTGCCGACAAAGACGGCAACATTAATTCTGGTGGTGGCGCTTTGACTAATATCAATCTTGCTGGCGGTTTAATTGAAGGATACTCTTCGATCAACAAGTTTGGGTACAACGAAAATCTAGGTAACAATGGATTCGAATCCATTTGGGACGGGTCTAACCTCTACACCTATCCGACTTCTCCAGAACCTTGTGTTGTCTCTTCTGCGGGTGGTGCTCAGTCAGGTGCCATGGTTGAAATCCAAGGTTTGGACGCGGGATACAATTTAATAGTAGAATCAGTTGCCGTTGGTGACTCAAGTTCTGCTCCATTTATTAGAATTTTCCGAGCAATTCTTACTGTCCCCCCTGCCGGCGAAGAAACCAATACGGCTGACATCAACTTGTCGCTTAATGGTTCCATTGCAGCCACGATTCTCGAAGGTGCGGGTCAGACCTTGATGGCGGTTTACACGATTCCTGCAGGTAAGACAGGATATTTGACCAAACTATTTTGTTCTGTTGATAAGAGTACTGATGTGGTCTTTCGGCTCATGTCGCGGCCAGAAGGAGGAGCGTTCAACGTCAAAGGGCAGTTCGGTACATTTGGTGTTCCCTTGACATATGAGTATACTGTACCATTAGTTTTTACCGAAAAGACAGATATTGAAATTCGAGCGCAGTCGGGCAACACTTGCGGAGCAGGTGCTATTTTTGATATCATTCTGGTCGATAACGATGGCTGATATTGAGAAGATACTCAAAGGAGCAGATACTAAAGCAACTGTTTCCATGGTAAAGAAAGACTTTGTGGTTAAATCGAAGGATCGAATTACCACAAAAAAGCTGGTTGAAAGAGCTCTCACTAGTAAGAAAGTCCAGTTCGCCTCTGTGTTCAAATCATCGAAGTCCAGCTCGATTGACGTCTTGACCATTACCAATGTTGGGGATGTTATCTTTAAACCCATCATACAAAAAGGTGCGGGTGGAGTGAAGTTCGAACATGAGCTCGAAGCTGACCTCATCAATTTCTTCAACGGAGCAGAGGACGGATTTAAACACGAAGACACCATTACCGAAATGGCAAAGGTGTTGAAGATCTCTGCAAAAGAACCATGGAAGGTTATTGCCGAAGGCTCAAAGAACCAGAAACGAGAATTGAAATTTGATGGACGAAAGGTTATAATCAGTAACTCGACAGGAGAGACGCTTACCGACCTTACTCTAGAGAAAGGCAGTAAGAAAATGTATCTGTCTCTTAAAATGTCCAAGCAATATTACACCCTCTCTGCCTCTATCTTCAAATACTTTCTCGACCCCAGAACACAAGTTCAGATGAATGAATTCTTCGGCATGAACGGAATGGAAATGGGTGGGTTCGGGAAAGAATATCTTTGCAACACCAAAAAACCAAATTACATAAAAGCCGCCGAAAACATTCGAGATGTTCTTTCACAAGCTATCGGAGAACAGGTGGTAATTATACATAAGAAACGAGACGGTGACTCTCTTGTCAAGAACGTTGGTAAGTCGAACGCTGTTAGCGTCGGTACCTTGACAGCGGATTCCTATAGGTATCCTGCCCCTGGAGTAAGGAAGTACGCCAATATCAAAATTAAAGCGAAGATAAACAAGAAAAATTACAACGTGAATTTCCAGTTTAGAGGGACTACCTCTGCGGATAAAGGCCCAAAATACCTAAGAATCTTGCTGGAGAGGCTCGATTAGCAGCGAAACTCTAATGAAATCAACAAGTTAAAAGTTGTTGACATATTCATGTAATTACTCCATAATTACTCTAATAAATGGGAAAGGACATAAATTGAAGGCGTTTGCAGAACACATTACGGAATCAGCTAGTAAGAACACCCATATGACTCACATCGAGGACAAGGTGCTCTACGGCGGTGTCAATGGCACACGTCAAGCGATCTTTGCTCTACGGGATCTACGGGATTTGCTCGCGGGTCATGGTGGTAAGGTTTCGGTAAAATGGGACGGCGCTCCTGCCGTATTTGCAGGCACCGATCCTTCCGACGGCAAATTCTTTGTCGCTAAGAAAGGTATCTTCAATAAGAATCCAAAGGTCTACAAGACTGACGCTGATATAGACGATGACACTAGTGGCGATCTCAATGTAAAATTAAAAGAGGCGCTAAAGTATCTCTCCAAGCTAAACATCAAAGGAGTCATACAAGGCGACTTTCTTTTCGGTGGTGGGGATAGGAAAATCAAGGCCATTGAAGGCAAGAAGTATCTGACCTTTCACCCCAACACAATTGTATACGCGGTTCCTGTTGAGAACGCTGCTGAAATACGTAACGCGAAGATCGGAATCGTTTGGCATACAACTTATACAGGCAGAACATTCGAGTCCATGAAGGCTTCCTATGGCGTCGACGTTAAAGCGCTGAACAAGTCCCCCGCTGTTTGGTCTGTTGATGCAATTTTAACAGATGCTACCAACGCGACTATGACAAAAACAGAGACCGCTGATGTTAATTCCAGCCTCTCTAAGATCGGAAAACTATTCAATAAAATCTCTGGGTCGACTCTACGACAGCTTGAATCCAACCAAGTATTGGCTTCACATCTCGAGACGTTCCACAACTCTCTGATTAGACAAGGTGTGGACTTCAAGTCAAAAGACGCTAAGTGGTTGGTGAGCCAATCCATTAAATTTATACAAGCAAAATATTCTAAAGAAATTGCGAAACGAAAATCTGCAGCGGGTAAGGCCACGCAACAGAAGAAACTTGATGAGTTATTGAAATTCTTCAGCGAAGACAACCGAACAAATTTAGTGTTGATGTATAATTTAATGAAACAGATCATTATTGTAAAATTAAAACTTATAAATAAATTAAACCGATTGCAAAACATCGACACTTTTGTTAAGACCAAGAATGGTTACAAGGTAACAGGAGCTGAAGGATTTGTTGCAATTGATAAACTTGGTGGTGACGCAGTTAAAATTGTTGATAGAATGGAATTTTCTCAAAACAATTTCTCTGCAGATATTCTGAAAGGCTGGGACAAGTCTGGAAGATAATATATTACGAATGGATTAAAACCAAAAGACATAGCGTTCTACAATTATTCCTATTGCTTGGTCTCCATTCGTGTTAAACTAAAATTCATACGACATTTGGGAAATAGATATGGCAAAGCCATTGGGATTCAAAGATTTTTTAGCGGTTGATTATACCCCTGGAGAAGATCCACAGGTATCGCGTAACGCAGCTAAGAGGAAGAAGTCTCTAGACCGAGGCGTTAACGATGAGGTAGAAAAAGAGGGGTTGTCCTTCACTGCCCGACGGGCGTTGGGTCGTAACATGAAGAAGAACAAAGCCAAATTGAAGATCGGTAGAGATAAAGCTGCGCGTAGAACTGCTGGTATGCCTAAACTTAAACAACGTGCTTCTAAACAAGTTCGAAATAATCTTTTTAAATTGTTTTCGAAAGGCAAAGGTCGTAGTGAAGTTCCAATGTCTCGTCGACAAGAAATCGAGAAGAGAATCAATAAACTGCCCGCTTCCAGAATCAGCAACCTAGTTCGTAAGCTTCTTCCGAAAGTTCGTCAAGACGAGAAAGATCGAAAAAATCAAAACGCGGGGAAATCAGACAAAAAATGATACCTTCGTTTAAAGAATACCTCGTTGAAGAAAAAAGAGAAATTTATTTTACCTTTGGTAGAATGAATCCTCCTACTGTTGGTCATGGGAAATTGATGGACGCGTTATCAGCAAAAGCTGGTAAGAATCCATACAAGGTATTTGTTTCTCAGTCACAAGATAAAAATAAAAACCCTCTCCCGTATACAATCAAGCTCAAACACATACGTAAGATGTTCAACAAACACGCACGGAACATTATTCTCAATAAGAAAATCAATACCGTCATGGACGCTTTGGTTAATCTTTATGATCAAGGATACAAAAATGTTTCGATGATTGTTGGTAGCGATCGTATCGCTCAGTTTGAAACCTTGTTGAATAAGTACAACGGCGTTAAGTCTAGCCATGGGTTTTATAACTTCGAAACCATTAAGATTATTTCTGCTGGTGCTCGGGATCCAGATTCTGATGGGGCAGAAGGCGCTTCTGCGACTAAACAAAGAGCTGCAGCAAAGGATAACGATTTCACTACCTTCTCACAAGGTCTTCCCCAGAAATTTAGCAACCGAGACGCCAAGTCTCTGTTCAATGATGTTCGAGCTGGAATGGGCTTGAAGGAAGAGGCCATCCAGACAAACAAATTAGAATTTGAACCAATTTCCGATATCAGAGAAAAATATTTTGCTGGCGAGTTGTTTGAGCCTGGAGACAGAGTCATAATTAAAGAATCGAAAAAACGTGGAGTAATCCACCGACTCGGTACCAACTATGTTATCGTCTCATTAGACGAGGGTAAGATCTCGCGACAATGGATAGACGCCATTATACTAGAAAAGAATCAGCCAGAATGGGGCACACCTGCTTCCACTAAGAAGGCTAAGAGCATGACTCCAGGAGAAGGAATTACCGTTGGTAAATTACTTCGCGCTCGCACTGAAGAGAAAGATGACTCTGAAGTAGAAAGAATTAAAGCCAAGATAAGTAAAGAAAAACAAGCAGATAGAGTTAAACACGATAGAATGCTGGACAGAGCATCCGTTCGAGCTGCTCGTGTGGCCGCGTTGAAGTCAAAGCCTAAACTCTAAATTAATATAAATAAGAATTATTGCCACACCGCCACAAGGACTATCATGACAACTGAGAATGTAAAAAGCGCCGACAGAAAACCAGAAGTCTATACCGACTCGAATGGAAAGAAAAGAGTTCGCATGGTTGCTGTGGACCGAGAAATTGTTAAGAAAGAATCAAAAGTTAACGAAATTTCTACTAATACTCTCAGGAAATATGTAGACAAGGCTGGTCCAAAGGCTGATGCTGGCGACAAGAAGAGACAAGATGGCGAGTCTCGCGCTGCTAAGAAAATAACCAAATCATCGGATGTTAAAATTCATTCTACCGAAAACACCGAAACTGATGAAGCATGTTGGGACTCACACAAGCAAGTTGGCATGAAGAAGAAAGGGGGCAAGATGGTCCCTAACTGCGTGCCAAAAGAAGAAACAACACAAGAAGAAGGTTACATAGGTGGTAAAGGCGAGAAGGGTCGGGACAAGGGCAATGCAGGTAAATTCGATAAGAATACTGCATACAGTCACGCCAAGACACATAATGGCGTTGTTCATAAAGACACATCTGGTTCATACCTCGTTAAGCATGGTAGAGGTAAGAATGTCTCTGAAGAACCTGTTGATGAACTGAGCACTAAGACTCTACAGAGTTTTGCAGATAAGTCTTGGAAAAATCCTAAACGCGCTCAAGGCGTTAAGACTGCAGCAGGAAAAATTGTTAAGAAAGCATTAGAAAAAGAATCTACATACACCGCAAAGGTTCCTAAGAAACATGATTCATCAAAGGATATTTCTGTTGCTGACTATAAGAAGAAGACTGGTAAGAAAACAGTTTCATTGAAGCATCTCACAAAGAACACTCATGTTAATCCGTTTACTGAAGAATCTGTTGATGAAGTATGGAGAAAAACGCCGACACCTATAGGTGGTAAAGGTAGTTCAGCAAAGTACAAAGAAGCGGAAGCAGAGTATGATCGCGAAAAATCATTTGCGCGCAAGATGAAACAACGAAAGGCGCAACAACAAACCCCGACCAGGAAAGAAACAGCAATGGAATCATTTAAATCTGTAGTAAGTGAGCTGACAGACAAAGAAAGGGCTAGAGCCGCTGCTTCGAAAGCAAAACGTTTGGGTAAGAAAGCTGCAGTAGCTTCAAAGAGACAAGCAGAAAAAGATCGTCCAAAAAGAGCCAAGGCTGGCGAAGACGATCATGTAATCATGCAATTACGTAAAGCCCAAGATGTAGGTGGTAATGCAGAAATTCGGTTCCATAAAGGTAAGTCTGGTAAGTCAAACGCAAAGGACATCGGTCACGCATTGAAGTTCCACGATACCTTGAAAAAACCTGAAGATAAGCGTAAACTCAGAATCCAACTCGCGAAAGGTGGCCCAGCCGCCGTTACGAAATATGCTAACCTTTATAGAAAGGTCACTAAGACGTCATGATTGGGTTTAAGAAATTCTCAGAAGCAACTTACCAAGGTAAGAAAGTAACACTAAATAAACCGACAGCCGGAGATGTTAAGAAATCTAAGGTTTTCGTAGACCCTGATGGAGATGGGGTCGCAAAGAAAGTAAATTTCGGTGATAAGAATATGTCTATTAAGAAGCATATTCCAGCGAGAAAGAAATCTTTTAGAGCGCGTCACAATTGTGACAATCCTGGACCAAAGGATAAGGCTCGATATTGGTCATGTAAAGCGTGGTAATTTCTATAACTTTACACACTAACGGGTAATAACCATTATGGCAGAAATAACGGACGATCGGCTGGCAAGAATAGAAGATAAATTGGACAAGGTGTCAGACGCCATTGTCGCTCTCGCGAGAGTAGAAGAAAAGATAGCTGACCTCGAAACTCGAAGAGAAGAAGGTCACGAAAGACTCAATAGAATATCCACGAAAGTGGACAACATCGACTCTGGTGTAATCACCATGCGCGAGCGCATGAATATTCTAACTAAAATTTGTTGGTTAGTAGGCGCTGGAGTTTTATCTTCATTATTTGCGCATTTGCAATCAATGCTTTAATACATTAAATAACTGGACAGAAATAACATGAATAAAGAACAAATCGATAGAATCACAGCTGCGTGGCAGGAAGCTGTTGAAGAAAAGAAAGTAACTCCTGTCCAAGAAGCTGAAGTTGAGCCGAAAATGGCCAAAGGCGGGATGACAAAATGCGAAGAGTGTGGTGGTTCTAGCGAGAATCACGACGAAGAATGCTCCAAGTACAAAGGTGAAGCGTGTGGTGACAGCAAGCCAGCTGGTAAAATGAAGACAGCTGAGAGCGTTCGACACGAAGATCACGGATTTGGAGAAATCGTCGCTGAATCTGCAGAAGGATTCGATGTTCTTTTCGATCACGGTGTAGAGTTTAATGTTCCTGCCGAACAACTTGAAGGCGTGTCATCTGCTATCAAAACTGCCAAGCGTATGGGCGGCAATATGACCGGCGCTGTCAAGAAGATTGATAAGGCTAAGAAAGGCATGAGTGGTAATCCTCGTGTACAGAAAGCTTTACGAAAAGCAAACGAAGAAGACGAAGTCGCTACTACAGAAGCAGTAAGTGAAGGAACCGTCGCCGAGTTTGAAGAAGAAGTTGTACAGACATATTCAAGCTTTGTTGCTGGCACTAGGGCTGCGTTAGCTCAAATGTGGGAAGCTTCTATTCCTAAGCAAAAACCAGCAGCTGCTTCGCACGACGATATTGGTGACAATATCAAGGGTAAGGGCGCTGAGGATATGGTCAAAGACGCTGATGGTGACAAAGCAAAGGTTGCTCTTGACGACGAAGAAGGTCATCAAGACGCGGTTAAGGCTGCTCGAGCTGTTAAGAAACAAGCTCCAGCACGCGGCGATGAGCCACGTAAGGGTGATCTGAAACCAGAAATCCCCACCGACACTACAAAAAGCTCCGGCAATCCTAAGATTGTTGGCTCGCAAGGAGAATAATAGTATGGGTAAGTTAATTAAACCTAATTGGGTAAAGGACGCAGTACCAACCACAAAAGGATGGGTCAATTCGCGCGGCAGTTTAGTTCTTCCTAAGAGAATATCGGAAGACCAAATAGCTGAGTATCATGGTGTTTCTGCTGCTCCTGTTGTACAAACCTTGATGGAAGCTCCTGCTGCAGAGCAGACTCTTACTGAAGCACAAGTAGAACATTACTACCAAGAAGCAACAGAAGAAGACTAATAACATGGCGCCGAAGAAATCAGTATCAAAACCCAAGAAAGGGCTGGAACCGAATTCTAAGTACGCGAAATTTGATTTAGATGGTGATGGTATTGTGAGTGATGATGAACTAGCGAGAGCCGAAGAAATGCTTCGGTTCGAAAACGAAGATAAGCGTGAAGACGCCCAACGAACTATGACATGGTTTGCATTAGGAGGGTTGCTCCTTTACCCCGCTCTAGTCGTTGGATGTTTCTTATTCTCCATGGAGCCAGCCGCCAAAGTTCTTGGTGATATGGCTGCGACCTATTTTGTTTCCGTTGCTGGTATAGTAGCGGCTTTCTTTGGAGCCCAAGCATACGCTAAGAAATAACATATATAATACTTTAATAATTAATTTAATAAAAGCGAGATGTGAATGAAAGTGTTATTTTTAGGTCTACCTGGAAGCGGTAAGACCACTCTAGCAGAAGAAGTAGCTGAAATGTTGGACGCGGTGCATATTAATGCAGACGCTGTTCGAGAAGAATACAACGATTGGGATTTCACGACAGAAGGTAGAATGCGTCAAGCAATGCGCATGCAATTCCTTTCTGATGGCGCGATCAAAGCTGGACGTACTGCAGTAACCGATTTTGTTTGCCCCACCCCAGAAGCCCGAGCCCAATTCGGGGCAGACTTTACTATCTGGATGGACACAATTGAAGAAGGACGTTTCGAAGACACCAATAAAGTATTTCAAGCTCCTGAATCTTACGACTTGCGAATCACTGAATGGTCCGACGAAAACCCATCGCTGGTATTCGACGCAATCCAAGATAAGATTTGGTGTTCAGATTCTTTCGATTGGCAAAAACCAACAACCCAAATGCTGGGAAGGTGGCAACCCTGGCACGATGGTCACACTGCTTTGTTCAAAGAAGCCCTAGCGCTGACCGGCCAAGTAGCCATTATGGTTCGTGATGTTGGCGGCGTTGTCGGTGAAGATGCTGG
>Ga0233426_10002226_pt1 | contig 16551 bp, 14 predicted proteins | sample SI_118_April2016_6_FD_179875 | JGI IMG/M metagenome (GOLD analysis project Ga0233426, IMG submission 179875) | Seawater microbial communities from Saanich Inlet, British Columbia, Canada - SI_118_April2016_10_MG | ecosystem: Environmental > Aquatic > Marine > Inlet | place: Canada: British...
GGATTGCCTAGTTTGGTTTGCTTACCTTGAATTGCCTATTTTAAAAGCGCCCCAACCCGGGGGCGGCTTTAAAGCATACCAAAAGTCGCTGGAATGCAGTATCAGGCCTTGGCCAAAATCACCTTCTCTGCCATGCTTTAGCATCCTACAACACATGATCCGGACAGCCCTATGAGCGAATACCTACCTCCGAAAATTGATTGGGTGCGAAAACATGTCGAAGCCTACGAAGGCAGTGGCGGCACCAAAGCAACGACCCTCCGTGACACAGGAATGCCCTGCATCATCGTCACGCACAAGGGTGGTAAAACGGGCGCTGTTCGAAAAATTCCTTTAATGCGCGTCAAAGTCGATCAAAGCTATGTCCTCATCGGCTCGATGGGCGGACAGCCCAAAAACCCGGTTTGGGTCTACAACCTCCGCGCCCACCCCGACGTTGAGATTCGAGATGCCACCGAGGTGACCCCCATGGTCGTGCGGGAAGTTTTTGATGCGGACGAGCGCGCGGCGCTTTGGCAAGCAAGCGCTGACGCCTTTCCACCTTACAACGACTACCAAGCTAAGACGGATCGTCTGATCCCGGTCTTTGTTGCAGAACCAGCGACCAAGACATAGCCAGCGGCGCCGACACCTAACATTCGTGCAATAAGGCGTGACCGATCGTTACGTGACCGCTCAGAGCGGACCAAGTCTGAATTCGCGGTCACGTGTCGTTTCGGTAACACAAGGCCGAATCAATCTCCCCTGCCACAAAAGACGCCATCAACGCGTATGGGATATAAGCAGGTTACTGGACCGTAAGCCATGAGCAGCCTGATTGTCAGATTCAAAGTGCACCAAGCGCCTTCGGCGCAGCTTATGCTGCCATCGGGTTCAAGGCTAAGCCGTGAACCGCTTGCTTAGCTGCAAGCCCTGCCTCGCGGCGTACGAGCCTAGATTGACGCGGAATCAACAGCACCGCTCATTGCAGCACGCAGAACCCGCTCATAATCCATCGCTTTAAAATTGATCGGATTGGTTGCCGCAGACGGGTCAAGGACTGCGGCACGGGCGACGGCCGACACGTCCACTGCTTCAGAAATCACCTCGGTTAACCGATGCGGAATACCCACTTCGTCTCTTAACGCCAACACCCACACCAAAAAATCCTCACAAGTGCTGCCAACTTCTAACTGGCGAGCGAGCGATGCTAAAGGCGCCTCGATCACGGACCGATTTGCCTGCAGTACATAGGGCATCAAAATAGCATTTAGCAGACCATGATGTGCATTGTGATGCGCGCCGAGCGGGTGAGCTAATGCGTGCATCGCGCCCAAACCCTTTTGAAACGCCGTTGCCCCCATCATTGAGGCAATCTGCATCTGCGTTCGCGCTTCAAGATCAGCGCCATTGGCGACAGCCCGGACCAGATGGTCCCGAACAATAACCATCCCTTGTCGCGCGATCCCTTCAGCCATCGGATGAAACACAGGCGAGCAATACGCCTCCAAGAGGTGCGACAAGGCATCCATCCCAGTGGCGGCCGTTAAATGCGGCGGCAGTCCAACCGTGAGATCCGCATCCAGCAAGACGATTTTTGGCAGCATCAGCGGATGAAAAATGATGACCTTTCGGGTAGTTTCTGCATCGACAATCAGCGCCGCCCGACCAACTTCTGAGCCCGTTCCAGCAGTCGTAGGTACTGCGATAATGGGTTGAATGACGGATGGATCCGCTCGCTGCCATTGGTCTCCAATGTCTTCTAGATCAAAGAGCGCACAGCGTTGATGCGCCATCACAGCGATCGTCTTACCCACATCCATCGCGCTGCCACCTCCGATGGCCACGACACCATCATGACCGCCGACAAGGTAAGCTTGGCAGCCAGCCGAGACTTCCGAGCCGGTCGGGTTGCCGTTCACTTCAGAAAAGACCCCCGGTTCAAGGCCCGCTAAAGACAGCTCGGCAAGCACCTGTTGAACCATAGGCAGCGACAGCAGCATTCTGTCCGTGACGACCAATGGCTGCTGAATCTTCAAGGCGCGGCAGTAATCCGCAAGCTCTGCGCGCCGCCCCGGCCCAACATGGATTTGGGTTGGATAGTTCCAATTTGATTGGGTCAACCTTGATCTCCTTTAACGCTCACCTCAGCCGCCGCGAAACCCAGCAACTTACCGAACACACTGTTACCTCATAAAATCATCCGTCTAACACGGCCGTACGCCCTTCTAAAGGGCGCTGATTGATTTCTTTAAAATCCCTGCAGCGCACTGTCGGACACAGGGCCACCGCACCTTTTGCCCAATCGCCGCAAGGCGGCCTTAAAAAACCAAGATTGCACGGCCCTGGATCTCGCCTGCTGTCAGCGCCCGGGTTGCTTCATTAATGTCATCTAGCGCATAACGCGCGGTCACCATGGCGTTTAAATCTAACGTGCCTTCTTCATACCATTTGATGTATCGCGGGAAATCTTGATCGGGACTACACGAGCCGCCAATACTGCCAACAAAACGCTTCTCGTTCATCAAGAGATCAATCGGATCGAGTTCAACCGGTGTCGTCGGCACCCCAACGAGCACTGCCGTGCCACCCGGCTCTGCACCAAAAAAACCAGTTCGAGCAGCTGGCACGATTTGCTCCATGGTTTTTCGAATGCCGATACAATCAAAAACAAAATCGGCGCCGGCGACCGTCTCTCGACGAATCGTATGGCGATCGGTCTTAGTTGTCAGCGCCTTAATCGCGGCTACCGGGTCTTCTTTTGCGGCATTAATCACATGAGTCGCACCAAACTGCTTGGCAAATGCTAACTTTTCATCATCCAAATCGATGGCGATCAGGGGATTCGCGCCGCGCGCGCGAGCCGCGACTACAGCAGACAAACCTACGCCACCCACGCCAAAGATTGCGACACTGTCACCCGCTTGTACGTTCGCCGTATTTTCAACAGCACCCGCACCCGTCATGACAGCGCAACCAATAATAGAGGTTACGAGCGGCTCAATGGTTGAAGGCACCTTCACAACATATCGCTCATCGGCCAGCGTATGATCGGCCCAAGTGAACACATTACTACTGGTCGCGACCTGTCCATCAGCGAGCTGCACCCGAGCGGCTTCAGGCACGCGATCACCAGGACTGATTTGGCGAGGGACCCAAGTGACCATCACTCGATCCCCGATCGCCAAATGTGAAACCTCGTCCCCAAGCTCTAGAACTTCACCCGTTGACTCGTGACCCAAGACTTCCGGGCCATTGCGGGCGCGGTGCATCGTGTGCAGTTGGCTATGACAAATACCACTGGCGAACTGTTTGATCAAAACTTGATGGGGCCCAGGCGACGGCAACCTCACCGTGTGTATACCGAGCGGCCCAGCATTTTGGGGGACAACAACAACTCGTGCTTCAACTGACATGTGACTCTCCTTTAAAACGCTTAACAACCCAGCGAGCTTTCCCTGGGGACGACCATGACCCTGAAGCACGCCTTCATCCTCATTCGTGCACCGCTCCAGGTGATGCCGTAATCGAAACAATCCGATCAAGGCTTGGGGACTAAGCAACATTCACTTTGCACAGCCTTGCCTTATGCTGGCGGTTGACCGATCGCGTGAGCTGTATCCGGACACAAGCGCCCACTCACCGCGTCACCATCACATAAGTGTGCCGATTCAGGATGCCGCGATCACACCGCAGTTAAATCCAATGCGCTGTTCTTAAATCTGCTGTACTTAAAAGCCTTGGGCCAACGCGTTAAAGTCCATCAGATCCTCCATGGCAGCCATCGCCCTCAGCACCGTCAAGTCATCCCGCTGACGTCCAATCACCTGCATTGCAACAGGCATACCGTCTGCTGCCAATCCAATCGGCACGCTGCCCGCAGGATTGCGCGTCATATTAAGACCCATCGTAAACGAAACCCAATCAGGCGTTTCTTCTCCGTTTACGAAACCGTCACCCATTAATGTCGGCGCATGACCTCGGGTTACGGGTGTTATTAAGATAGGCGCTTGCTGCAGTACGGCTTCAAGCTGGTATGCATAAGTGTGGCAGTGATCGATGGCCACGGCATAATCTGCGGCTGTAAACCGGTCCAGACCCATTTCGATCTGAGGCCGGAGCGCCGCATCAATTTTCTCCCAATCTTTTGTGCCTCTTAAATGGCCTTGGGCGCGCGCTCGAGCTGCAGTCCAAAAGACCAGCCAATCCCCGAAGGGATGTTTATCCCATATTGTTTCCTGCTCGATCACCTGCACGCCGGCACGGCGCAGCTGCGCAATGGCCCCCTCGCACATGGCTAAGATTTCTGCATCACAGCTTGTGATGCCCATCGTCGGCGACCAGATCACCGCCTCGGGGAGCGCGCCATCAAGTTGAGGCGACCACGGCTCATTCGGCGCCGGTAACGAGAAAATATCGGTTGGCTCAGCACCAATGCACTGATCTAAGACAAAAGCCGCATCTCGAATGCGACGAGTCATGGGCCCCTTTACCGTGAGCAGACCGGAGCCGGTCGGTTTCGGCCCGCCGTTCGGCACACGACCCTGCGAGGTCTTAATGCCGCTTAAGCCGCACAGGGCCGCTGGAATTCGGATCGAGCCGCCACCATCACTACCGGTCGCTAAAGGAACCATCCCCGCGGCAATTGCCGCCGAGGACCCCCCTGAGGAACCCCCAGGGGTTCGCGTTAAATCCCAGGGATTCTTAGTCGTCCCAAACGGCACGTTATCGGTTTTACCTTTGTAGCCAAACTCAGGGGTATTGGTCTTACCAACAACAATAGCGCCCGCAGCACGCAAACGTCGGACCAATTCAGAATCTTCGAGCGCCGGGGCGTCCTCTGTATGGAAAGCGGACCCAAAAGTCGTGACGTAGCCTTGGGCGTCTTCGAGGTCTTTCACGCCGAATGGAATTCCGGCAAGGGGCAGATACTCGCCCGCGGCGAGACGTTGATCGATCTTGGCAGCCTCGTCGAGCGCCTGTCCGGCGTCAACCGCACAAAAAGCATTGATAATCGGATTGAGGCGATGAATATTCTGAAGCGCCGCCGTCACCAAGGCCTCACAACTTGTTTGCCCAGTTTGGACTTGCTGAGTTAGATCCAAAATTGTCGTTTGACGAAAATCCATAGTGCGCTCCCAACGAATGATTAGTCTGCGTTACAGGCCGCATCAAGTGGTGTTGAGGGCCGGCCTTTTGCGCACTGATACCGCTTATTTTGGTTTATCTTGCGCGGCTGCGCCCATGGCGTCCCCGCCTGCTTGCTGAACCCAACAGCCAGTGCAAACCAATAAGCCTCTCAAAAGACTATAAACCAATGATCCAAAAAATGCAGTGGGTGAGCTGGCTCGTCAAGACAGGCGCATTGAGCCTAAAAAAACTCGCATTCAAGGTGGTCTTGGTACCGAACAAATAGTGAGCGCGACCTGACCGTCGCTCATGTCAACACCCGCTCACAACGCGCTTGCGCCGCGCAATGCCTGAACGACTGGCGCGCCGGCCTGAACACGTACGATAAAAGGGGCGCTAACCGAAAGGTCTTCAACCGATAGACCGACAATTGGGAGGCTTTCCTAAGCGAGGGCGCAGCCCTTGCGTAGGCCCAGTCCCTGCTAAAGGTCAACCGCAGCGATTAGTCTTAAATTTTGGCTCGATCATCTTTCATGCAAAGCAGCGCGACCATGTAAAGCAGCGCGACCATGCAAAGCAGCGCGACGGGTCTTCGCACGCATATCTGGCCCGTCGAAGTGCCAGCCCGGCGCCTTGAACAAAAACCCTAGTCGTTGCGACCAGGTTTGGCAGGTCTTAAGATCACGCCAAAGCGCGAGATATCCGGCAACTGCAAAATACAGTGGATTTTGCCCCTCTAAGTTTTTGGTCAAGCCGTACACCACAGGTCGCTCTGGGACTTCCTCGACAAAAGTGCCAAACAACCGATCCCAAATTATCAACACACCGCCATGGTTTTGATCCAAGTAGGCAACATTTGAACCATGATGAACCCGATGATGACTGGGCGTATTAAAGATCCCTTCAAACCAGGCCGGCAGTTTATAAACTGTCTCGGTGTGCACCCAAAATTGGTAGGCCAGATTAATACTGATCATGGTGAGCACCATGACGGGGTGAAAGCCCAGCAACGGCAGTGGCAACCAAAACCAGTATTTATGGATGCGTTCACCCACGCCTTGCCGAAGTGCCGTGCCAAAATTCATGAGCTGTGCAGAATGATGGGCTTCATGACCTGCCCAGAATAAGCGCACTTCGTGATTGGCCCGATGAAACCAGTAATAGATCAAATCATCAAGAACAAAAAGCAAGCACCAGGCCCACCACTCGGTGCCAACAATCGTTTTAAGCGGCGACAGCTCGTAGAGTTGAAAAAAAACAACAACAGCAAGCGCTTTTGGCAGCACATCAATCAGCGTAGAGAGTACCAAAAGTCCCAAGGACAACGCCGTGTCACGGGGTTGATACCATGCTTTTTGGTAAAAAAAGGACACTAACGCTTCAACCGAAAGTGCCAACACAAAAGCCGGCAAGGCATACTGATTGATAGAATCCGCCGTCAGCATCCGTCAAAACCTCTCATTAAATCACCCCTTGCGATACACGCCGCGTCATTTTGTTACCCCCTTGCTGCAATAAGGCACCTTGCGGCTGAGCCTACCCAGCCATCAATCTCTTGCTCGACAGCCGGCCAACCCGCGTCATAGCAAGGGATTCCCGAAACGAATCTCTTAATCGGGTCGCCCCAAACTTGCCTGATGCCTTAAACTAATGATTGTAAAGATCGTTCAAACATTTATACTTCGCGCCTCTCCCGGCCTTCGCGCCAAACTCCGACAGGATACCATCCTTTGCTGAATACTGACGTGCCAACAACGTTCGAGAACCTCGAACTACCAACCAATATCTTATCCACCCTGACCGCGTTGGGCTATGAGCACCCAACCCCGGTCCAAGCGGCGAGTATTCCACACTTATTGACTGGTAAGGACCTACTCGGACATGCGCCAACCGGCACGGGAAAAACGGCGGCCTTTAGCCTACCGTTACTCGCACGCGTCGACCCGACTAAAAATACCACCCAAGTATTAGTCCTCGCCCCAACCCGTGAACTGGCAATTCAAGTTACCGCCGCGATGAAGCAGTATGGTGCTGACTTAAAAGGGCTGAAAACCCTATCTATTTACGGCGGTCAGGATTACGGGCCCCAACTTCAACAGTTACGAGCTGGCCAGCATGTGGTTGTCGGCACGCCTGGCCGCGTCATGGACCATATCCGCCGTGGGACCCTCAAACTTGATGCTTTAGAAGCGTTGGTGCTGGATGAAGCCGATGAAATGCTCAAAATGGGTTTTCTGGAAGACGTTGAATGGATCCTTGAACAAACGCCAGATACTCGCCAGATGGCCTTGTTCTCCGCCACGATGCCGCGGGAAATCAAACGCATCGCAACGCGTTTCATGAAGTCCCCTGAGACGGTCTCGATCAAAGCGTTGAGCGGCGCGAAAGCGATGATCAACCAACGCTACAGCATTATGGCAGCAAAAGAGAAGCCAGAGGCCTTGCAAAAGCTACTCAACTTTGAGGCGTTTGACGCCGTCTTGATTTTTGTTCGCACTAAGGTGCAAACGGAAAGTCTCGCTGAACTTGTGCATAAAAACGGCCACAGAGTCGCTGCCATTCATGGTGATTTAGCGCAAAGTCAACGTGAGCAAATCATTAAACGCCTATCCAAAGGCCAGCTCGATATTGTCGTGGCAACCGATGTTGCTGCGCGCGGTTTAGATGTTGAACGCATCAGTCACGTGATCAATTTTGACGCGCCGCATGATGCTGAAACCTACGTGCACCGGATCGGTCGAACAGGCCGCGCTGGCCGCAGCGGTGAAGCCATCATTTTTCTTAACAAACGAGAAGAACGACTGATTCGCGGTCTAGAACGCGAGACTCAAAACAAATTGACGCAATACCACCTACCAACCGCTGCGATGATTCGTGAAAAGCAGTTGACCGATTTCGCGGCTACTTTAAAGACGGCCGTTGAAGCCGGGCCCCGCGAAGATCTCATCGAGGTCATCGACCGCATCGCGAACGAACTGGAAACCGACCATCTAACCATCGCGGCAGTGATGGCCAGCCAACTGCTTCCCGAGCGCAGTACCGGCAGTCGAAAAGCATCCGCCGCCGAGTCGTCACGGCCTCAACCTAAAGAAAGATCTAGGCCGCAATCCACCGCAGCAGACGCACCACCAGCGCCACCAAAATCACAGCCCAGCTTTTCCCCGTCGAAGGGAAAAGCCATTTTTCGAATTGAAGTGGGCCATGATCAATCGGTTGAACCCGGAGAAATCGTCGGCGCGATCGCCAATGAAGGTGGTTTAAATGGCAAAGAGATAGGGCAAATACAGATCTTTGCGGATCACACTTTGCTAGAGCTGCCAAACGCCCTGCCCAGAACGGTGTTCGTGACTCTTAAAAACGTTTGGATACGAGGCCGGCGCCTCAGTATTCATCGCTTGGATGCTGAGCAAGCAAATGCTCAAAGAGAACGCAGCAAAAAGTCACCCCGGGCGGTAAAGACCGCGGCCCGAGGCAAGCCGAAGCCTGCTTGGCAGAAAGATAATGCGAGACCCGCGCCGCGAAGGGAACGCTCAGCGGCAAAACCGACTGAGGCGCGAGCCCCAAAGAAGACCATCAAGCGCCGAGCACCAAAGCCGGCCGCCTCCTAGCCCCGTCAGCAGCCTCTTTATTGATCAAGGCCAATTGCGCTAAACTCTTGGCCTGACTTTTGATCCATAAACCGAGGCGCACCCGATGAGCGAAGCAATAGCCAATTCAGAAAACGAAGTTCAGCCTGTCCCAGACTTTAAGCGGCCCGGCGATGGCGAAAATGTGATCTCTGGCGACATCCCTAATCCTTATGATATGCCATTAGCCGACTTAAACCCGGTCAGTGCTCGTCTATTCAGTGAAGACAAGCAATGGGATTATTTCAAACGATTACGAGCCGAAGACCCCGTTCATTTCAATCAAACGGAACTGGCAGGACGCTACTGGTCCCTCACGGGTTATGACGAAATCAAGCAAGTGGATTCCGATCATCACAACTTTTCATCGGCTCACGGCATTACGCTTGGATTCCCAATCGATGCCGAACTGCCTGAAGGCGCTCTCAATGTCAGCATGTTCATTGCGATGGACCCGCCGACCCACGACGTGCAGCGTAAAACGGTTTCCCCGGTTGTTGCGCCGAGTAATTTAGCCAATCTAGAAGGACTCATTCGGCAGCGCACACAATCGGTTTTAGACAGTATTCCTGTTAATGAACCTTTTGATTGGGTCGAGCTGGTTTCTATTGAACTCACCACACAAATGCTGGCAACCCTTTTTGACTTCCCGTTCGAGGATAGACGAAAGCTTACCCGCTGGTCGGATGTTGCAACCGCCGTACCTGGCGCGGGGATCGTTGATTCAGAAGAGCAGCGTCGTGCTGAACTCATTGAATGCTTGCAATACTTCACCCAACTTTGGGAAGAACGCAAAGTGAACCCTGGTAGTGACCTGGTTTCGATGCTGGCGCACGGAGAAGAAACCCACGATATGCAGCCCCTCGAGTTCCTCGGCAATTTGATCTTGCTCATTGTTGGCGGGAACGACACTACCCGCAATTCCATGACCGGGGGCGTTTACGCGCTCAACCAATTTTCCTCGGAGTTTGCAAAGCTTAAAAGCAACCCAGCCCTGATTCCGAACATGGTGGCTGAGATCATCCGCTGGCAGACGCCACTTGCCTATATGCGTCGAACAGCCAATCACGATATCGAATTGGGTGGCAAAGCCATCAAAGCCGGTGATCAACTGCTCATGTGGTATGTCTCGGGCAACCGGGATGAAACCGCATTTGAACGCCCCAACGATCTCGTGATCGATCGACCGAATGCCCGAGGGCATCTTAGTTTTGGCTTTGGTATTCATCGCTGTATGGGAAATCGTTTAGCGGAGATGCAACTGCGCATACTGTGGGAAGAAATCCTCGAGCGATTTGATGACATCCAAGTTTTGGCAGAACCTGAACGAACCTATTCATCGTTTGTTAAGGGTTATACCAAAATGATGGTGACGGTTACGCCTAAATAGTCTGAGCCCATTAAGGCAACTATTCTGCCATGATCCAAAAAAGGCCTTCAGTCTGACTGAAGGCCTTTTTAGTTTGCGTTACGCCGTTCTTATTGAGCGTCCCTTTCAGCGCCGGTCTGATGTTTCAGCTGCGTCCAGCAGGCGCACACTCGCGGTAATAAGCGACTTCCTTGAATCGATTTTCGGTGGGTTACCTCGCCCGATCAAAGAGGTGGCGGCACTCGCACCGTTTCGTTAAGCGCAATCACCGCTAGAAAATTGTTACCCGAAGCACGGTAGCGCCTTTCGGTACCGTCAAAACGATTGGCGCCATAAAAGGTCAAAGCGCCCCATCAATCTTCGGTAAATCACAGCAAGTCCGTAGGCCCGTAACCCTGCTCGATATCCTCGCCAATCCAGCCTTCTCTGAAGACCAATGGCGGCCAGGGTTCAAACCGGGACGGTAGAATCGCCGCGACGTCTGGAGGCGTTACAAGATATCAATTCAACCCATCGGCAAAGCTCGTACCCAACGCCTGCAGTTATTTTGGCGTGCCCGCATAAGCTGCTTGCGCCGGATCCAGACGCACCCTGATATCGCTTAGGAGCATTACTTCCCCCTTCACTTCAGCCAAGCGGCCCTATTGCTCTAAATTCGTTTTCCTCGATCCGCAGTAGATCCTCCTCAGCCTGCGCGTCGAGCAACACAAAGACCGTATCAACATCCGTCTTCGCATTGACATATCGCACGCCGGAGTTGTCTCGAATAATCTCGGCCCGACGCGCAATCTTGGCAAGCACCGGACTCATAGGGTTGCCCCGGCTGCTGATTGCCCCTACTGCACAAAACAATCGAAACTCAATACCCGCATTAGGATCACCAAACCGCCGCAGATCTAGTAGTGCTTCGGCCAACAGAAAAGAGTTACCATAATGGCTCGGGCTGAACCTGCGCCTCAATAATATTTTGCCTACGCTCGCGCCTTGCTCGCGCCACGCGAAAACGGAACTGCAGATAGCGAATCGATATAAAAGGAACCGTCTATGAAGATTGGCTTATTTGGTATCAACATGAATCATCTTGCCCAGCCCAGACAAGCTGCAATCATCGCGCAACATGCCGAAGCCTTAGGCTTTGAATCGCTTTGGACCGGCGAGCATGTAGTATTGCCGGACCCGCGGCAAGCGCCTTCTCCCGCTGATCCAGATACACCCATGGCGCATCCACCAGCTTTTCTAGCGTATCTTGCTGCCCTAACCTCAACCATAAAACTAGGCACCGGCATTACGCTCGTTGCCCAAAGAAACCCCGTGGTACTCGCCAAAGAAATCGGCACCCTTGATCTCATTACCGAGGGCCGGTTGCTGTTCGGCGTCGGCGCGGGTTACCTGCACCAAGAATTTCAGGCTCTCGGCGTCGATTTCGACAGCCGCGGGCCCCGAACCGATGAAAGCATTGATGCGATGAGAGCCTTATGGCGAGATCCAAAACCGAGTTTTCATGGGAAATACTATGAATTTGACGGCATCCAAGCCCAACCGCGCCCAACACAGCCTGAAGGTCCGCCATTGCATGTCGGCGGTGCAAGCCCAGCGGCACTAAGGCGAACCGTAACAAAGGGCCACGGCTGGTACGGATTCGCGATGGACGTCATAACCGCCGGTAAAACGATCGCCCGACTTAGAGCAGCTGAGGCACGCTATGAACGCCCGAATTGGCTAGGTGACATAGAGATCAGTATTACGCCACCCAAGCCGCCGACCAAAGCGATGGTTGAGGACTATCAGGCGCTAGGCGTGTCTCGGGTCATTCCAATGCTCGGATTCTACCCTCAGGCGTCGATGATGCTTGATCTCGAAAAGCTCGCGGCCGAACTCATTCAAACTTGATTTAATAACAATTCAGGCAGCCACAGGTTTCAACGGTATCTTTGATTCAATCAACTGACGCCAAACGGTTTAATTTTTTGTGTCGGCAAATCACGTTACAGATAACCGATAATCAGAAACAAGGTAAGACGTTTAAAAAGGAAAACAAAAGCATGATTGATTTATCAGGAAAAGTTGCGGTCGTCACGGGCGCGAGCAAAGGGATCGGTAAGGGTATTGTCGAGGGCCTTTGCGAATATGGCTGCACAGTCTATTTCACTGGCCGCAGCACCAGCTCGGACGTGCCGCCGGCGCCGATGACAATCGATGCCACCGCTGTATCGGCCAACAAGCTGGGCGGCAAAGCAATTCCGGTTTGTCTGGATCACAACGATGATACAGCGGTTGGCGCCCTCTTCGAACGAATTGATAAAGAGCAGGGCCGATTGGATATTCTGGTCAATAACGTCTATCAGATCCCCAATCCCCCGGCGATGAACAAGGGCTTTTGGGAACATCCCATTTCGGTTTGGGATGACCAATGCGGCGTTGGCCTTCGAGGCTATTATACAGCCAGCGTCTTTGCCGCACCCATCATGATCCGGCATCAACAAGGACTCATCGTGAACATCTCGTCACGAGGCGGACGCGGATATGTATTCAGTGCGAGCTACGGCGTCGGTAAAGCGGGCGTTGATCGAATGGCACAAGATTTTGCCATTGAACTCAAACCCCATGGCGTCTCAGCCGTCTCCCTGTCACCTTCTAAGGTTAAGACCGAGTTTATTCTGGAAATGGTTGCAGCAGGTAAAATGTCACTAGATGGTGGGGATGCGCAATCGGTTCGACTCAGTGGCCGCGCAGTTGCAGCACTTGCTACAGATTCTGCATTGGCAGAACTCAGCGGGCATATTCTGACGGTGACCGAGGTTCAAAACCGCTACGGTCTTATTGATCCAGATTAGCCTCGATCGCTTGAGTGCTGCTCACTTCTTGGATAAAGAAGGACATGACTGCGTCATTTATTAGGGCCCTGAGGCCTGAGCGCGAGACCTTGCCCGATAGACCAAACCGCTTGGCCAAGTTTGAGAATTGGGGGGCATCAGAATAATCAAAATGCTTGGTGCCGGCTGCCAACTGTTTCTGACCTAAGGGGGACGCGCTCAAAAACTTGTCGAGCTTTTTGTAATTAATTGGATCGTCCCAAGCCGCCTGCCCCAGATAATAAAAAGGCTTGGGTGTGCCCGCGGCAATCACCTCGGGCGGCACGGGCACCATCCAACCATCCAAGGCCATGGCTCTAGCTACTCGATCGTCCTGCGCTGCCAACATGAGCGCCGTGGCACCGCCAAAGGAATGGCCAAATACGCCGACGTCGTCCGTTTTAATATTGGACCACAAACTACCAGACTCACCACGACGGCGTGCAACTTCATCGAGCACGAAAGCCAGATCCGCGACCCGAGTTTTCAACTGGGGTAATCGAAAAGCCCAAAAGGCATCCCCCGTACGATTTTCGGTATCGGATGACCGGTAATCCGCCGCCGATCCATCGGCAAAAATCGTCAAATAAGCGTCATAGGCGTGATCTATACTGATTACGGTAATCCCATGACTGGCCAAAAGCTCAGCTTGGATCGTGTTCTGGTTCTTCATTCCACTCAAGCCATGGGAAAATAAAACCAATGGCTGCTTTTCACTGTGCTGCAGGGGACGTGCATTTAATATTGAGTTGGTTTGCACTCGCTGCATATGCGCCACCATAAACCGCGGCAGTCCTGACTGATACGACATCATATCCAGGCGCCGTTCTGGGTAATCCAGGTAAGGCTGCCTGCGGGCTTCATCGCTTGCTTCTGCTGGATACCAAATTTGACCGGCCAAACGACGCTTATCGCTCGGGTCCTCGGTGAATGGCTCTTCGCGCGCCCCGTCAACCCATTCAAAAAACTGCGTTCCAACGGCATGGGGGCCCGAAGGCGCCGGTAGGTCATCCAAAGGAAATACCTTCGAGACCAAGGTTGTACACCCTGATCCAAGTAGCTGCAAAATTACAACAGCGATTGATTGAAATTTCATAGTGGTCCTAGTCTTTTAGATCGATGGTAAAATAAAGTTGGCGCACCGCTTTGAATCGAATTCAAGACCGCTGCTCGGCGACACTATCGGACGCCGTCGAGGCGCCGCATTCAGCGTACCGGGGCTACCGTATGTCGGATTTTTTTAGATACCCAGGCTGCGTTCTTTTAATGACAAATTTCCCTATTCAGGGGGACCAAAATAACCCTTCAGACCCGTTCACTCTCTTTTTGCCGCCTCGCGCCTAAATATCGTAAGGGTTAGGCTGGATTCGCGCCGATAACAACGGTTGCGAGTTTGTACCCGGTACGATCGATCCAGTAACAGAGATCATTCAACCCAAGCCTTGCGATTATTCACACTAATTTGAGTGCAGACAAGAACCCTTTTTGATCGCCAAAGAAGGTCTTTGCTCTGTTCACGATCTGATCCTGCGTTAGACGTTGGGTGACGCGTACCTTGCCCAAATTTGTCCTAACAAGGTCCTGCCTTTGCGTTTCTGTAAGCGTCCATCGATCCGGGTCGTAACCTTGATCCATCGCTATTTCGAAGAAGCGCATCTGAAGATGCGTTAATTGAATTCCGCCACCAGAAACCGGACTCACCAAGATGTTTCGCTCGGCTAGCGATGCGTCTTTCATAAGAATATGCCGATTGAGCTTCTGAGTTTGAGTGTGGGAGGCTACCGCCTCAGCATCGCTTTGCACGAGCGAAACCAGGTTTAGACCAGACAACACCGCCAAAGCCTGTCGGGTCCGGCCGATTGATATACCGGCCATCATCAACGCGCGTTGAACGTCTGCTACCGATTTCATCTGGTAACCATCCAAGGCATCGAGCAGCCTGCTATATATTTCAGCCTTTAATTGGACTCGGCCAACGTTTGTTCTGATGTGTGATGGTCGTTTTGGTTTTTGCGCCGTCATCATCACACGGGTCTGCTCTATCTCATCACTGCAAAAAGTATTCTCTGATAAGCCGTTATCTTTAACCCAATAGTCACGCCGAAACTCTGTATTCAACATATAGTCAGCCATTGTTTCACGCAGAACAGGGTCGTCTACATCCTTAAGCGCGAAACGCTGATCTTTCGTTAAATTCAAACTGTTTATATTTCGATTACAGTTTGCTTCACCAACAAACTTCATATTCGCTTCCGTCAGTAAGCCTGCCATCTCCCTAAAGCTCATAGCATCGTGGTTTTCGTTCAAGAATTCATGGGCTAAATAACGCGCAGAACCACCTTCCAGATTTTTCAGTAATTCGATAACCGCCGGATTGGATTTCTGATAACGAGGACTTAAGTCCAAAAATTTTGATACTCGTTCAAAGGCCCGCAATACGCCTTTGGTAGGACTCGTTTCGTTTTTCACACCGTCAGGAAACAAGGTAACAAGGTCTCTAATTTCTGTCTTCCGACGACTTCCAGGCAACGCGTTGTAGCTGACGTAAAGCACCCCTCCAGGCCTAAGTCTTTTTTGGAGAAAACGGACAATCAAACCCCGATTTTGGCTTGAAATCCACGACCAGACACCGTGCAGCCCAATGAAGTCAAAATCGGGTAAATCTTCTCGCGCACAAAACGCCTCGATCGACTCATCAAACAGCTTGAGGCTGGCGTTACTTTCTGCACCCAAGTTCCGGGCATAATCAGCATGTGCTTCGAGCAAATCAGTGCCATACCAGTTGGTTTGAGATCCGGCCGCGTGGAAGTTCACACTTATTCCCTGACCAAAACCCAACTCACAGGCATTTTCAATCTCAGGAAACATCTGATCTTGTTGCAGGAAAACAAGCTTTGCCTTGAGCGGATTTAAAGCTTCGTAGTACCCTTTCGTGTAGGTAATGTCTGAGACATAGCCGTCTTTGTAACTCAGCATAAAAGTGCCCAATCAGGGGTTGAACCGACCGCGGAGTTGCCCCTAATGGGGTCCGCAGCACTTCAGAGATTAAAGTTCGCCCGCAACAGTCTCCTTAAAAACCTGGTTATAGGCAATCAATACCGCAAAGTTGATTTTTCTTTTAGCGGAGCACATCTACCGTTGCTCTTACCGGGTATGAATTCGGAGTCCAAACTCAATTTACTGGGCTCTTTTACCCTCAACTATCGCGCCCTACGACGTTCACTGTGACGCTCACCAACGCCCCCGGCTGCCGCCAAAACAGCAGGCAGTGCAATGGGCAGACGGCAGAAACCATCGAGACGACCGGAGATGTTAAAAATTGGTCGCCCTTCACCACTCGGACACTCGCAATCAGAAGCGCCAGTAAGGACGCGCTCCAATAAAAACGCCAGACGATTCGCCGCCCGTTTGACCAAAAGAATATGGCCAAAATTGCAATCCATAGCCGCTGGCTTGGTTCGCTATTCACCCGTTCAATGGCCCCATGTGCCAGATTTAAAATACAGGGAGACGAGCAGAAAATCCGGTGATCTAAGGCGCCAAAACCATCCAAACAATTAACGTTCGCGCGAGATTTCTACTTTGCCCGAACCGC
>Ga0233426_10002227_pt1 | contig 16549 bp, 12 predicted proteins | sample SI_118_April2016_6_FD_179875 | JGI IMG/M metagenome (GOLD analysis project Ga0233426, IMG submission 179875) | Seawater microbial communities from Saanich Inlet, British Columbia, Canada - SI_118_April2016_10_MG | ecosystem: Environmental > Aquatic > Marine > Inlet | place: Canada: British...
AGTATTCTCATCTTGATGATGTCACAGAGTATGGATATTCTAATCCTGTAACTGGATCAACAGGTACGTTACTCATACTTGATCAGTCTGAGTATGATGAAATACCAAATACTCATTGTGTCCAGGCCGTAGATCCTGAATATGTGATATTTGTTTGAGCATCAGGATTTGGATATTTTCAATGTTTCACATTAAAAAGTTCTAGTACTTTTGTAATACTATTAAGATCTGCTAATCTAGTTGAATCTCTTGCGCTTAGAGCATATCATTGAAATGATATGAAAGCTACCGTTGCAAGGACTGCTAGAATAGTAATAACTACTATGAGTTCTACGAGTGTAAAGGCTTTTTTATTCATATTATTTTAAGTTTGAAATATTACTATGTATTTTAATATTTTTGTGTTGAATATCAATGTTGTACTAAAAAACTACTTTACATATATGTAAAATAGTTTTTTATAAATATAAGTAAAAGAGCATATTTTTTTTGTAATTCCTTATTCAAAACATTGTGATTTTTCTCATGAAAACATATATCAGTTTTTTCAATCTGTCTTTACTTGATACATCGCCTTATCAGCCTGCTTAATTAATGCATCAGTTCATGATCAATAAAGTATTCATGTTATACCCATAGAAACTGAAAGCTCTAAATTATCCCCTTCCTTAATTCATGATAAATTATTCAATTCAGTATAAATTTTTCATCATACTTTTTTTACCATTTTTTCAACATCTTCTTTTTCTCAATCTATCATAATAATAAATTCATCTCATCACATACGTGCTTTAATATCACCAGGCCTTTTAAATTCATCATTCAATACATCAGCAAATTTCTTCAACAGCTCATCTCATGCATCATGTCACAGAGTATCGTTAACTTGTTTAAATCAATCTAAATCAATATAAATAAGCCATGAAGTATTTTTTAATCTATTTACTACATAATCACATTTCAAATTCAGTTGTTTTTCAAACTCTCATCTATTTTTTAATCATGTTAACGCATCTGTATTTGCTAATATTTCTAATTTTTCATAAGCATCCTTTCTTTCTTGTTCTAAGATTTCTGCTTGATTATTAATACTAATCATTTTTACTCTAGTACTTTCTAAATTTGCATTTTTTCTTCAAATTGACTCACTTATTCTTATTGACTCTAAAAACATCCCATATTCAGATTTTTTATCAAACTGCCTTTCAGTTAATGCTTTTGAAAAATTTCAACATACTTCTTCATCGGATAAACTACCGTATCTGTATAAATAAAAAGCTATATTCATTAATTTTTCTAATTTAATTTCTCAAGAGTTTATTCTTTTTGTTAAGTCTTTTATTACATCTATTGTAGTTGAAAATGTAACAAATATATCTCTTTGCTCTAATAATGAAACATAAGACATTGCTAAATATTCTTCAGATAATATTTTTTCAGACTCTTCATTTTTAGATAATGTAAATTGCTCCTCTTCACCTAAAGAATATTTTCACTCATACTTATAATGTATGTTTTTATTATCCATTTCTCCGCAAAATTGCAAAAACATTTTAGCCTTATGTACTGGAGTATTCTCTTTTAAAAATATAAATCTTTTATCTTCATTGTAATCTGATTTATCTATAGCATTGATCGATCTATCCATTACACATAAACTTTTAAAATATTTTTTTCTTATTTCATCAGCTGAATTTAAATGTGAATAATCTAAAAGATGTGAATTTCATAATTCTATTAATTTTAATTCAAAAAGATTTAATAACCTTGAATTGTGTAATTTTTCACGTCATATACCACTTTCTTGAGAAATTGTTTGAATCATATTACCTACTCATCTAGATAAATGACTATGGTAATCGTTTAGAAAATCAAAAAATCAAATTACATTAGGCACGATTCAAATATTCTTTGAACATATTTGCATTATAAGTCATGATATCGCTGTAATTTCACGTATTTCTCTTAATATATTATCAATTTCTTTTAAATCTAAACTGTCATTTATTGAAATATTTTCACTTTTATTATCAGGATTAAATAAATCCTGCCCCCATTTCATTAAAAAATCTAATTCATCATATTTTACCTTTAAGATATCTTGTATAAAAACAAAGTCTCACTCTATTTGAAAATTATTAAATAGATTTTTTGGATTAAAATCATCAATAACTTCTCATCCATTCTTTGGAACATATGATACCAAAGATAAAATTAAATGATAATACTCTGAAATATTTATATTTTTAAAATTTTGTAAAACACTAAATAATGAAGTACTTACTTTCGACGAAATTCACTCATGCCACAAAATTGTATTTCTAATATCTTCTGATGTTTCTTGAGTTAAAAGATCAATTACTTCGTCTATATCATATTTATTTTCATCTCAATACATTCATAAAATATCAAGTATAATATTATGATGAAATGATACTTGATTTGTTGATTTTATTGAAATATCTACTACTTCTCATTTACGTAAAAAATCTAATCCAGCATTAACTGGATTAGCTTTTACTTCATTGAGTTCTTCACTAGATATATTATTAATCATATTCTATTTAAAATAAAAAACACTACTTTTAAGACTCCTTAATAGGAAAAATATAACGAAAGAGAAATAAATTGCAAACTTATTTCAACAAAAGGAAAAGAATAGTATTCTGTATAATTTTTTTATACAGAATACTATTCTTTTTTATAGAGATTATTTATTTAGTAATTTTTCAGCTCTATATTTAGTAAAATTTATTACTTTTCATAATGGAATTTCTCATGATTGAGTTTCTATTTTTCATGATGGAATTACTAATTTACTATCTGTGTTACTGCTTTTGTTTCACAATAAATACGAAACCTTATTTTTTGAAGATTTTTTTTGATAATTTAACTCTTCAATAAAAGATGTATGTAGATCATCACTTATTCTGTGATCGTTATCATTACCGAATTTTAAGTGAGGCATAGATTGAATTGACATAATATATTTTTATTTAATAATTCACATTAATACTTTATCATAATTTTTAATGATTTGTCAAATATAGTTTTTATTTTATAATATGTTTTCTTTTTTTATGAGAAGATAATAAAAATGCCGTAGTTATATAATATAATAATAACGTTTAAAAAACCTTAATTTAAAATAATTATTAAAAATTAGAGATATATTTAGCAAAAATATTTTCTTCAAATTGACTCTAAAAACAAAACTCATATAATACGCGCAAATTACATCTTTAAAAAGACTATAAAAATGCAACAAAAATTAGCAGAATTAAAAGAATTATTCATATCTGAATTGAAAACTATTCAAGAAGTTCATCAACTAGAAGAATTAGGAAAAGAATTTTTAGGAAAAAAAGGTAAATTAAAAGCTATTTTAGCTGGAATAAAAGATTTATCTCCAGAAGAAAAGAAGATTATTTGACCAGAAGCAAATAAACTGAAAGTTGCTATTGAAACTGAAATTGAAACAAAATTTCATGAAATCGAAGAAGCGAGATTTGCAAAAATGGAAGAAGAAGAAGAATTAGATGTAACACTGCAATACCCTTCTGAAAACAAAGGTCATAAACATCCTATTAGTATAACTTCAAACTTATTAGAAGAAATATTTATATCACTTGGTTTTAAAATTGAAGATGGTCCTCAAATAGAAGACGAAGAACATAATTTTGATAAATTAAACATACCTGATAATCATCCTGCAAGAGATGTATGGGATACTTTCTGGATCAGTGATGATATAAATAATCAAAAAAAATCTGGTGAAAAAAATCTATTAAGAACACATACTTCCCCAGTACAAATCAGAACTATGTTAAAGGGTGAATTACCTATTAAAATAGTAGTCCCTGGAAGAGTATTTAGATACGAACAAGAAGATGCAAGGCATACATGTAACTTCTATCAACTAGAATGATTAGTAGTTGGTGAAAAAGTAACTTTTGGAAACCTAAAAGGAACACTTGAAACTGTTATGAAAAAATTACTTTGAGAAAAAACTGAATTAAGATTTAGACCAAGTATTTTCCCATTTACAGAACCAAGTGCTGAAATTGACGTATCATGTCAAATATGTTCTGGAACTTGATTAGTGAAATGAAAAAAATGTTCTATGTGTTCGGCAACTGGATGGGTAGAATTACTTGGAGCAGGTATGGTTCATCCAACAGTATTGGAAGGATGTGGAATTGATCCAGAAAAATATTCATGATTTGCATTTGGTATGTGAATCGACAGAATCGCAGCTCAAAGATTTTGAGTTTCATCAAGTAGAATGTTTTATCAATCAAAGCTAAAATTAAATGAACAATTCTAATTAAAAAAGATAACATACAATGTTATCTTTTTTCTTGCTAAAAATAAATCTAGAATTATATTAGATACAATATTTATTAAGATAAAAAAAAATGTTTCTCAGCGAACTAAAAAAATTCTCACGCGATAATTGGTGGGTATACTTATTGCTTTCAATTGCCTTAACGATTGTTTACATAACTGGTAAATGAAATTTAATAGAAATAATTATATTATTTTTATTAAATTTTCTTTGAAACTTGTTTGTTATGGTAGCTATGTGAAATTATCAAGCAAAAAATAATAAGATATGATCGATCTATCATCTATCAACTACTCTTATATTTACTATTATTTCTATTTATTGAGCTCTATTCTTAGATCAATTTCAATATTTATTTTGGCAAATCACATATCTAATAGCAGCAATAAAAGCCATTAGCTATTATAAATTTGAATATAATATTAAAGTATTTACTCCATACTTAGTAGGTTGAATAAATATAATATTAATGGTATTATTCTTGTATTTATTGCCATTTAGTTTATTTGGTACTATTCAAGCAATTTGATTTTCATTTGTTACTACATGACTAGTAAGTGTAACTGATAAATTTAGATTTTACATGAGTCTGATATGAGTTCTATTTATTACTATATGATCCGCAATTTGATTATATTTTAGTTATTTAAGTGGAAATATAGACTGAATTGCGTTAGGTTATTTCTTACTCACGATCAGTGTATTAATCTACCATATTAAACTTCTCCCAAAATACCTTAAAAAATAAATTTATGTTCGATTTTTTTCTTTTATTATTTGGATCGATATTTGTTTGATTTATATTTGTTTTTCTTTTTCAGAAACTCTTTTACAAATTAAATATTTTAGATAATCCTAAAAAATATAACTTATCAAGAAAACCAATTCCATATAGTATGTGAGTAGTATTATTCTTAAGTTTTTTTCTCATTAGTTTTATTTTAACTCAAATTTGAGCTCTAGATTATAATTTTAAACTATGACTTATTTGGGTGTTTTGATTTTTCATTACAGCTATTAGTTTTCTTGATGATAGACTCGAGGTAAGCCCTAAAATTCGTTTATTTTTTCAAATATTTATCTGAGCAATAATTTGAATTACATCTATAAAGATATGATATATAAGTAATATATTTGGATGAATAATCAATCTTGAAACATACTATTTTATATTATTTGATATTCAAATATATGTTATCCCTTTAATTTTTACAATTATTTGGTATGTATTTGTATTCAATGCTCTCAATTGGACAGATGGAATACAATGAAATACTTCTTGAATTAGTATAATTTCTTTCTTTATATTATTCCTACTCGGTCTCATACTTTTTTATAGAGATGACTATGAACAAGGTGTAAAAAATGCACAATTTATTATGACTATTTCTATTATTTTAGTTGGGATTATAATTCCTTTTTGGTATTATGATTTTAACAGAAAAATACTCATGTGAGATAGTGGGACAATGTTTCTTTGATTTATGTTAGCAACTCTAGCGATTATAGCTTGAGGTAAAATAGCTACAGTTCTTGTTGTATTTTGAATATATAGTGTAGATGCTATATATGTTCTCATAAAAAGAATTATTAATAAAAAAAGTCCTTTACGTTGAGACTTTAGTCACCTACATCATAGATTATTAGACTTGTGACTTGAAAGAAAACAAGTATTATATCTCATATATTCACTTTCTCTTTTCTTTTGACTTACTGCGCTATTTCTTGATAGAACATGAAAAATAATAGTATTTTTCATTATAGTTATAGTTGTAGTGTTTATTAATAAAATTGTAGAAGCATGAATGAAATGAAAGCATAAAATCAGTTTTAGAAAATAATGTTAAAAAAGTATGATCTGAAAAAAATACATAAATTTAAAATCTGGTTTTACTTTTATAGAATTGATAATAGTCATAAGTATCATTAGTCTCATTTCAGTAAATAGTATTTTTTATTTTAATGATTTTATATGAAAACAAGAGCTTTCTTATGATATTTCTCAATTTAAAAATGTGATTTCTGAGTTAGATGCAGATATAAAAAATCAAAAATCTTTTGATTATAATATCAATTTCAAGAAAAATAATTATTGATATGCTATTTCTCAAAACACTATGTGAAATGATATAAAACAAGAAGTAATTTTTGATACAGTTTCGTGAACTGGTATTATAAATTTAAATCCTTCTTCAGTAGAAATATGGGAAGTAACAGTGTATAAATGACATAAGAAGATGGAACAATTTACTAAAAATGGTTCTGATACTATAAATATTCAAGTTGATGATACTATTCATTTATTATGAACTCTCTCTTGAAGTATTCTAAATAAATTATCTCTTTCATATTTCGATGTAAACAAAGAAACTGAAACAAAAAATACTTTTATTTTAGATATACTTGATAAAAATATGGTTTCTCAAAATTCACTTACTATACAAAATATTAGCTGAAAGAAAGTCTATAACTGAGATTTACCTATTATTGAAACACCTGTTTATATAATATTTGAAAAAAATTGAATAGAATCAATATTAGAACTTAATTAATAAATATAAAACATGAAAATAGCATTTTTTGGAACAGGTGAATTTAGTAAAAATACACTTGCTGGCATTTTGCAACATGATGATATAGAAGTCTCTCTCGTTGTTTCTCAACCAGATAAACCAATTGGAAGAAAAAAAATTATTACTCCAACTGCTGTAAAAGTATTAGCTCAAGAAAATAATATTACAGTATTACAACCTGAAAAACTTAGAAATAATACTGAATTCTTTGAGGCATTAAAAAATGAAAATCTTAATTTTATAGTAGTAGTAGCTTATGGAAAAATAGTTCCAAATGAAGTACTTAATGCTCCAATTCATGGATGTATTAATATTCACGGAAGTATATTACCTCTCTATCGTTGAGCATCCCCTATTCAAGAAGCCGTAAAAAATTGAGATTTAAAAACTGGCCTCACGATTATGTATATGAGTGAATGAATGGATGAATGAGATATCCTCAAAATAGAAGAAGTAAAAATATGAAGAGATGATACAACTCAAGATATATTTGATAAGTTTGAAAAAGTTTGACCAGACTTATTAATTAATACTTTAAAAAAAGTTCTTTCTTGAGATATTACATGACAACAGCAAATTGAATCTGATGCTACATATTGTTCAAAAATAGAAAAACAAGATGGAGAAATAGATTTTCAAAAATCAGCAGAAGTTATTTATAACCAATTTAAAGCTTATAAGACTTGGCCATGAGTTTACACTCATTATAATGGAAAAAAGTTCTCGATAGAAGAATGTAACTATGAAAACATAGATTTATTAGATGATGATGAATTTAAAATATGAGATGTAGTTGAGTATTCTCACGAAGAAATAGATTCAATTTGAATCCTTTGTAATCCAGGGATTTTGTTTTTACAACAAATAAAACTTGAATGAAAAAAATCTATGGATATAAATAGTTTCATAAACGGAAATAAAGATTTCCTAGATTATAACTTTGTAAAATAATTTCTTATAATTATTTTATCTATAAATAATAATTTTAAAAAAAATATGTTCAATATCGCACTTAACACATTTAAAGAAATAGTTAGAAATAAATTTCTTTATATGATTTTATTCTTTGGTTTTATCTTTATAATATTTTCTCTTAGTTTAGGTCAACTTACACTCGGTGATGACAATAAAATAATTGTCGACTTTGGATTGTCTATGATTGAAATATTCTGACTAATTTGAGTACTCTTTGTTTGAAGCCAACTTCTATTCAATGAAATCGAATGAAAGACAATATTCTTAATACTATCAAAACCTATTAATAGATATGAATTTATTATCTGAAAATTTCTTGGTTTCACTGGAACTATTTCACTTATAGTATTAGTTCAATCATTATTATTTTTATGAGTACTGCTTATAAAAGATATAGAAATTACACGTTATATAGTCATGAGTTTAGTATTTACATTCTTTAAGTTAGAAATACTTCTAGCTTTAGTATTCTTCTTCTCAACATTTGTTTCTACTATTATTACAATATTAGTTACAATCATGATTTATTTAGCTTCTCATAGTTTTTCAGCAATTCTTGATCTAGCAGTTCGTCTAAAAAATGAATGACTACAAATCTTTATTAAAGGATTAGAATTATTATTCCCTCCTATGGAAGCCTTAAATATAAAAGATGTAATTGGTACATTTCAAAACTTTTGAATAAAGTATTTTGTATTTAATAGTTTCTATGCAATTATGTATATTATAGTAATAATGTATTTTACTATTCTTATATTCAATAGAAAAAAATTCGAAAATTAAGATAATTTTATGAAAAAACAAGATATATATCAAGAATTATCAAAATATTATGATAATTATCAAATAACTGAACTTCTTTTAAAAGAGACTGATTTTTCTAAAAATCAGCTCTTTTTATATGAAGAAGTAGAAAAAATTAATAATGCATGGTTAACTAATCAAATTGAGTTAGCTCAATCATGATTTCCCTTTGAGTATATAATCAAAAAAGCTGAGTTTTTTTGATTAGAGTTATATGTAGATGAAAGAACTCTCATTCCAAGGAATGATACTGAAGTAATGGTAGATTCAGTATTGCGTCTAATCAAGGAAACAAAAAAATATAATTATACTTTAGCAGATATATGAACATGAACTTCTTGTATTCCAATTTCTATACTAAATAATACAAATGATATATCAAACACCTATGTTGTAGATATTTCTGAAAAAGCATTAACTGTCAGTAAAATAAACATAGATAAATATAATTTAGAAAAACAAGTATCTCAACACCTCTGAAGCTTAATAGATCCAATCAAAGATAAGCTTACTTGAAATATTATTATTACAGCAAATCTTCCTTATATACTAGACAGAGATTTTGATAATATGTCGAAAGAAACTGTAGAATATGAGCCTGATTCAGCATTATATTGAGGGCCGGTCACTTGATTTGAACTCTATGAAGAACTTATCCAACAATGTCTAGATTTAAAAAAAAATTGAAATATAAAATCAATAGATTTGTTTATAGAAATCGGTTTTGATCAAAAAGAATATTCTCAAAATTATTTAGATAACCTGATTTTAAAAAATATTTATCATAAAGATAATTGAGGAATTGATAGGTGTATTCATATTGTTATATAAAAAAGACTTCTATAGTTTTAGTCCTTTCTCGCTTCGTTTACTCCCCTTAGAAAAGGGAGAAATAAATTTCATTATTTTATAAAATATGTTATACTAAACGAAGTTTCTTATTAAAAAAAACAAAAAACTATGTCTTTAGAAGAATTTTCACCTTCAGAATCTCCAGAAGCTGGTGCAAATGCAGCAGAAATCTCAGAGAAGCTAAAAGATGCCATAAAACGTGGTACTGCAGGGATCAAAAGAACACAAAAAGATGAAAAGAAAGCCAAAAAGTATGATATGCTTTTGGCTGGTTTTTTGGTAAAAATTATTATAGATAAAAAATATGATTGAATATTAGAATCACTATTCTCAAGTCTTGATAAAGGTTTTTCATCTAATTTGGTACTCTGAATACTTTCACTCTCTTATGAAGAAATATCTGAAAAGATTCGTTCTTCTTCAGGAAAAGATTATGCTCCATATACATTCAAATATTCTGAGAATACAGAATTTAATGATTCTACACTAGATCCTCAAGTAAAACAAAGAATTAATTTCTGGGTAGAGGACATTTCTGACATTATTACTCTTGAATATTCAAATATTCAGATTCAAGAACTTCAAAAGAATTTTATTCTAAACAAAAATATAATAATATCTTTCACAGCAAAAGTGTTTCAATTATTCCTACAATCATCAAACATTACAGCTACACCTGTTCAATTAGCATCAATATCGGAATTTATTCTTTGAGAAATTGAAAGTGAAATTAAAAAATTAGAAATTGAAGAAATATAAAAAGAGTTAATTTTTGTTATAAATTAACTCTTTTTTTGCCTACTAAAAACATTTGACTTTAACTAAACAATGGGTACAATCCCGGCACAAACAAGTATGGAGTAACGGATATTTAGAGATAAATATTCGCTATTTATACATATTTTTGTTTAATAAACTTATTTTTAAAATTAAATATTTTACAATGACTACATCTACACCTTTAGATAAGATCAGAAATATTGGTATTATTGCCCATATTGATGCAGGTAAAACTACATGTACAGAAAGAATTTTATTCTATACTGGTAGAATTCATAAAATTGGGGAAACTCATGATGGTGAAGGTACTATGGACTGGATGGAACAAGAACAAGAAAGAGGTATTACAATTACTTCTGCAGCTACAACTGCATTCTGGAAGGAACACCAAATTAATATTATTGATACTCCAGGTCATGTGGACTTCACAATTGAAGTTGAAAGATCTCTAAGAGTACTTGATGGTGGTGTTGCTGTTTTTGATGGTTCTCAAGGGGTTGAACCTCAATCTGAAACTGTTTGGAAACAAGCTGATAAATATGATGTACCTAGAATCTGTTTTGTAAACAAAATGGATAAAATGGGTGGAGATTTTGAAATGTCAGTTGATACAATCAAAAAAAGATTAGCAGGAGATAAAGTTGTTGCTATTCAATATCCTATTGGTGCAGATGATTCATTCGAAGGGATCGTTGATCTTATTGAAATGAAAGCATTCCACTTTGAAGGTGATTCAGGTGAAAATATTACTGAAATTGAAATTCCAGCTGATATTAAAGCTAGATGTGAAGAATTAAGAGAAGAATTAGTTGAAAAAGTTGCTTCTGCTGATGACGCACTTATGGATATTTTCTTTGAAAAAGGAGAATTAACTATTGCTGAACTTAAAAAAGGTTTAAGAACTGCTACTTGTTCAACTGCTTTATATCCTGTTGTTTGTGGATCTGCTCTACAAAACATCGGTGTACAAATGGTTATCGATGCTGCTGTTGAATTCTTACCTTCTCCAATGGACGTAAATAATGGTCAAATTGACTGTAAAGATATTGATTCAAAAGAATCTTTCAAAGAACTTCCTGTTGCAAATGATTCATCACTTGCTGCTATTGCATTTAAAATCGCTACTGATCCATTCGTAGGGAGATTAACATTTACTAGAGTATATACTGGTACTATCAAATCTGGATCATATATATATAATGCTACAACTGGTTCAAAAGAAAGAGTTGGGAGATTATTACAAATGCATGCTAATGAAAGAGTAGAAATACCTGAAATTACTGCTGGGAATATTGGTGCTGTTATCGGTTTAAAAAATACTAAAACTGGTGATACTCTATGTTCTATGGATGATAAATTCTTAGTTGAATCTATTGAATTCCCTAAACCAGTTATCTCAATTTCTGTTGAACCAAAAACGAAAGCGGATCAAGAAAAAATGGGTATGGCATTAGGTAAATTAGCTGAAGAAGATCCTTCATTTAACGTTGCTACTGATGCAGAAACTGCTCAAACTATTATTTCTGGTATGGGTGAACTTCATCTTGATATCATTGTTGATAGAATGAAAAGAGAATTTAAAGTAGAATGTAATGTTGGTGAACCTCAAGTAGCTTACAGAGAAACAATCAAAACAGTTGCTGAAAAAGTTGAACATAAATTCTCAAAACAAACAGGTGGGAGAGGACAATATGGTCATGTTGTTATCACTTTCGAACCATATACTGAAATGGACGAAGAAGATATCAAAAATGAAGAAAAAGAAAAACCTACTAATAAATTTGTTAACCAAATTGTTGGTGGTACTATTCCAAAAGAATATATCCCAGGTGTACAAAAAGGTTTAAAAGAATCTTACCAAAGAGGTTTTGTTGCTGGATATCCAATGGTTGATATTAAAGCTACTCTAACTTTTGGTTCATTCCATGAAGTTGATTCATCTGAATTATCATTTAAACTGGCTGCTTCTAAAGCATTCCAAGAAGGTTGTAGAAAAGCAAAAGCTTGTCTAATGGAACCAATCATGAAAGTTGAAGTTAATACTCCTGAAGAATATATGGGTGATGTTATCGGTCAACTTAACTCTAAAAGAGGGAGAATTGAAGAAATGGGTAGTAGAGGGTTAGCAAAAATTATTACTGCTTTCGTTCCTTTATCTGAAATGTTCGGTTACATGACTGACCTAAGATCAGCATCTCAAGGAAGAGCAACTTACGGTATGGAATTCGATCATTACGAAGAAGTTCCTTCTAACGTAGCTACTAAAGTTATCGAAGAAAGAGGGTTTAAATTACCAGAAGACGCTTAATAAAAAGCGTTTATCAAATATTATAAAAAGACACTTACCAATAGGTAAGTGTCTTTTTATAATTTACACTGAAAATAATTCTTCTAAATCAATTTCTAATGAAAACTCTTCATTATATTCAATTTTTTCTGTAATTATATCAAGTAATGCAAGTAATTGAGATATTATCTTTTCTTTTTTTTCTTGAGACATTTTATCATTATTTTCAATTTTTTCTAATACAGAATCAATTTTATCCGCTACTTTCAGTAATTTTTCATTTGATAATTCATCTATTTTTTTAGAAAAGTGTTTATTAAATTTTTTCTTAAACATAGCTTTTTTTTCTCTAATATTATTAGAATATGCAGGAGCAGAATTTAACTCTAATTCATCTTCAGACAAAATATCTACTTCTTTACTATATGTATTTTCATATTGAATTTTATCTGTAGCACCTCACATAGTTAATAGATCGTTATTAGCTAGAGTTTGATGAAGAGTTACTCAGATAAATAATATACAACTAAAGATTAATGTATAGAAATGATGTTTATGTATTTTTACGTGGCTCATATTATGTTATATTATTAATAAGTATATCAATTAAAGCACATATATCAATATGTGTCAATATTAAGCAATTATAAAGGTTTGTATAAAATTATTATACGACTAGAATAGCTTCGTTTAATCATAATTTATCTAAAATGAACTTATTCTTCAAGAAATTAATAACACAAATTTTATTACTAGCATTCTTGTTACAAATAGTATTTATTCAACCTATGAATAATGCATATGCTATTGATGGTGATGGTACAAATAACTTAGACTTAACTGTAACTTCTGATACAACTATCACTGAAATATTATGAGATAATTTCACTGTAAATTTCAATTTATCAAATAGTAATTCTTCAGAATGACCTGCTTATAAGATTGGATATTTAGTTAATTTACCTACTGGAATTTCATTTGTATCGAGTGACCTATGAACTCCTACAAATACTATTAATACTGAAAATTCTACTACTACATTAGTATTTGAAACTCCTGATTCATTATTAGAATGAAATTCTGAGTGACATAATATTGTATTAAGCTGAGAATCAGTAATCGGTTCTAGTCTAAACGTAGGTATTACTGCTTTTGCAAATGATAATATTTATTGAAGATGACCTGTTCCTGTTTGAGCTCCTGTATCAACACTTCCAGGTTGAGTAGATCTTTCAAACTGAGCAATTGATCCTACAAATACTTTTGAAGATGATATTAATACTTTTACAGACTTAAGTACGTTATGATTTACTTATAGTTCTTTAGCAAGTATACCTTTTAATATAACTAAAACTTCTGCATCACAAATATTGATTTGAGATACTTTTTCAACATCATTATTGATAGAATGAAATAATAAATGAGATTTAAAAAACTTTCAACTAATTGATGTTATTCCAAATAATAGAGAATTCTTAGGTTTTACACAAACTTGAGCGAATATTTGATCTATTAGTGTTTTATATAATACACCTAGTAATGGACAAACTACTCTAGATTTGTCTAACATTACAGTACCAGTCTGAACGGATTTAAATATTCAATATAATTCTAGAATATTAACACATAATATTGAGACAAATACAGGTGGAACTGTTATTTCTAATACATGATCACATATTGCTGAAAATACTGCATCAGTGAACAGTGTTGATATGCCACTTGGTTCAGCTACTTGGAATGATTGATCTTCTGATATTTTAGTAACTAACGCAACAAAACCCTCAGCACTTCCTCAGTGAGTATCAACTATTTCTAGATTCACTCAACTATCTAAATCTGTCGATAACTCAACTCCAGTTATTTGAACGACACTTAATTATACTCTCAATTTTGCTACGGCTAAAAATGTAACACTTGTCACTACATGATCAGGTACATTTATAGAGGATATATTACCTGATGGTATTAGTTTTGTTTCGGATTTAACATCGACTACATCTAGTGGTACAGCTTTAACTTTCAGTTGATCTGAAATTATTTCATCAGGAATAAATCAGTGAGATACTAAAGTAACTTGGAAATTAAATTCAGGTACAATACCTGCAGAATCTACTGGTACTATTACTTATTCAGCAATTGTTGATGGTATTTTTGAATGAGGTTCATGAGAACAACAATATGAAAATACAGAAGCATTAACTAATACTGCTACTTTAACTTCAACAATAGGTTCAACTATAACAAGTGGAGATTGGGGTTATACTGACTCTAATATATTTTTGACTACATCTACTGTTTCTAGTAGCGCTTCAGTATCAGCACCTAATCCTACTATTGAAACAAGGCTTATATCAATAGTAACACCAGATCTTACTACATATGACTCTAGTAACTATAATTCTTGAGTACTTGTTCCAGTAGGTTCAAAGCTAGAATTTGTAGTAAGTATGGATTTTCCAAATGTACCTTTTATAGATGCACATATATTAAATGCACTCCCTTTATTAACAGGTCATAATCAAAATATATATGATATAGCTTTTCAAACTAATACATCGTTAAATGATATATATTGAAACCCTGTTAAATTTAATACAAATGATGGTACAAATTCAGGTACTACTTTTAATTGATTATCATTGTCAGGATCGACTATTCCTAACTCATCATGGATTTCAATAACCGACCCTAATAATATTGAATTTGATTTAGGTTCATGAGATGGTTGAAAGACTTTTTCTATTAAATTTTCTGTAGATATTCTACCAAATGCCCCAGAGACTATTCCAAGTACAGGATTACATCCCTTATTAGATGTTTCTATTTGAGATTTTTCAAATGACTCTGCAGAAAAACAAACATGATTATTAGAAGAATTTGTTTTTGCTATTAATACTCCATTCTTAGCTATAAATAAATCTGTCTCAGCACCAAATGCAGAAGCAGGATCAGATGTAGAATATAGTGTTACTATTACAAATGAATGAACAGCAGCTGCATATGCTGATAATATCGTTGATAATTTTCCATCTAACATGGATTTACAATCATACACTGTTACATATAGTGGTTCAGTTACTCCTTTAGTTAATACCTTAATTACTCAAAGTGGTTCTGAATTATTAATAGAATATAACACTGGTGCTACATTATGAAAATCTATTACTCCAATTGATGATATTTTAACACCGAGTATTGATGAGTCTACTATATTGATTAACTATGTTTTATCAGCAAATCAAAACTTCATTATAAACGATACCCCAAAAACAAATACAGTATCTCTTGATTATTATGCTAGCTCAGAAGCTGATCCTATAGAAGTAAACAATTATTGACCGATACAGGCAGAAGCTATATTTACTGCAAAACAACCAACTATTACAAGAGAAATAATTTCTACAACAGAAACTAACTCACCTGGTTTAAATGACTTAGAAATTTGAGAAGAAGTTACATTTAGAACTACAATAACTCTTCCAAATGGTACATATAACTTATCTAGTTTTGTAGAAGATTTATATACTGATTTAGATTTCTTAACTTGATCTGTTATATCATATAGTTGAGCTTTAACATTCTCAAGTGGTACAACATTTTCTTGAAGTATGATTGATTTCGGTACTATTGTTAATACAGATACTTGAACAGGAACTCTAGAAACTATTATTATAGAAACTCAAGCAAGGTCAATTAATACTTCAGTGAGAGGTGATAATATAAAAGCAGAGTGAGAATTTTATTATAATTCACTCAATACTACAATTAATACTCCAGTTAATATATTAGAACCTTTATTAAATATTACAAAGACAGTTTCTCCATCAACTGCTGATTCTTGAGACACTATTACTTATACTATCAATTTATCACATAATTGATCTTCAAATGCTAATGCTTATGACTTAGTTTTAAAAGATGTTATTG
>Ga0233426_10002228_pt1 | contig 16542 bp, 14 predicted proteins | sample SI_118_April2016_6_FD_179875 | JGI IMG/M metagenome (GOLD analysis project Ga0233426, IMG submission 179875) | Seawater microbial communities from Saanich Inlet, British Columbia, Canada - SI_118_April2016_10_MG | ecosystem: Environmental > Aquatic > Marine > Inlet | place: Canada: British...
GCTCTCCTGCACCCCGGGCCCGAAAGTAAAGGCTAGACTTGGTTTCCGTGGTCAAAAATAGTTTCAAATCAGGTATCGTTATATACTAAGGTATTAAAAATTCTTTACCTCTTTACCTCTTTTTACACGTAAACTGCACTCTTGGGCGCAGTTTTGTCTCGCACACAAAGTTACCTGTAAATGCCTGTATAGTTTTTTATTTTTTGATAAAAACCTGCTAAATATCACGTAAAACACCAATTTTTTAATAGGTGTCTATAAGCGATGTCGCCCGCAATACTAGCCACTATGGAACCAGTTTATCCTATCTTGGACGCCAATTTACCTTGGGCAGAGAGGTTGAAACTTAACTAAAGATCGTCTATCTTGAGGCTCCATTATTTCTAAGGCTCGTTCATGTCGTCCTCAAATACTCATCTTGATAAGCCTACTAGTCCCCTGTTAAACGACCAACAGGCGATCGATCGTATCTTCGCTCACATCGATAATGGTACGACTGATTTGGGAGATACTGTTTGGCAAGAGCCGGTGGGCAATTATCATTCTCAAGAACGATTTGATGCAGAGATAGCTTTACTCCGATCAAAACCTGTGCCTTTTTGCCCCTCAGCGGGATTACCTGAAACTGGCAGTTACATAGCTCGCAAAGCTGCGGGAACACCGTTAGTAGTTGTCCGTGGGAGGGATGGCAGGGTACGAGCTTTTATTAATGCCTGTCGTCATCGCGGTATGCAGGTAGCCAGCGGTAGTGGTTGTTCTCGCGCCTTTGTTTGTCCTTATCATGCGTGGACTTACGATCTTGAGGGTCAGCTCAAAGCCATACGTGGTCAAGAGGCGTTTCCGGGTTTAGCACTTGAGGAACATGGCTTGGTGGAGGTGTCTGCAGAAGAGAAAGGTGGTATTGTTTATGTTATGCAGGAGGGCAAGATCACACCTGAAATGCTAGCAAATAGTCTAGATTATTTTACCTCTGAGCAAACCATGTTTCGCCAAGGTGAGGTCTCTGACCTAGCGAATTGGAAGCTGCTGACCGAAACCCTGCTGGAGGGTTATCATATTAAGTCTCTGCATCAGACGACGTTTTATCCCTTTGGCTTAGACAATGTTAATTTGATCGAGACCTATGGCGCCAACGCTCGGGTCATTTTTCCTTTTCGACGAATTGAGAAGCTAAGACATAAACCCTCAGACGAGCGCAAAGCTAACGGCATGCTTACCTCTGTGTATCATTTATTTCCCAATGCTAGTGTTTCTGTTTTATCTAAACACTCAAATTTGACCATCATGGAGCCTTTGACACCGAATAGCACAAAGATGGTGACTTATCTTATGACCAATGCCTCTGTTGAGGGTGAATCGGTGACCCTTGAAGATGCAGAGCGAGATGCGCAGTTTGTGACAGAGTCTGGGCAGGATGAAGATCGTGCAGCGGCTTGTTCAATCCAAGAAACTGTCACAGCTCAAGCCAACAGTCATCTAACCTTTGGTTATTTTGAAAAAGCCATTGTCAATTTTCATCGACATCTGTCTAATAGCCTGGATCGTTAACATTATTCGTATGTGTGGAGCTAATATGACTTTGTTTATCTTGCAAGCATAGTGGCTCTTTAATTGCAGGGGTAATTAACTTGATAACGCCCGAGATATTGCGTATTTTCCTAGTTCTTGTAATGTTTGTTTGAGTAGTTGCCTTTCAATATACATAAAACATGTTCGCATCATTGCTATGATGTTTATACAGGTAAACAGCGTGCTCGTATTTCAATGTAAAAAATTTCCCAATCAACAGAGAATAGATCTTTGTCAGTTAATCTTCTGAAGTGTGTAGTATCCCTTTGTATGAGTTTTTTGCTCATCGAATTAACCGTAGCTCATGATGATTGGCAGGCAACTGCTTATTCGCATGCCAAGATTCATGCACCGACGCCAATTCCAGATCGCGTGGTATTGACGTGGGAGGATGATCCCGCAAGAACTCAATCAGTTACTTGGCGTACTGATATTTCAGTAAAGAAGGCTATGGCCTATATAGCTCTCGCAAATGCCAATGGAAGAATGTTGGAGACCACATCTTATGATGCAAAAACCACGTCTTTCAGTAGTGATATAAATGATGCTAACTACCACACAGTGACATTCAGAGATCTTGATCCAGATACACTGTATGCCTACCGTGTTGGAGACGGAGTAAACTTTTCTGAGTACTACCATTTCAAAACCGCAAGTAATGAGCCTCTGCCATTTAGTTTTATATATTTTGGTGATGCTCAAAATGAGGTCCGCACGCATTGGTCAAGGGTATTTAGAGAGGCATTTCGTGATGCACCCCGCGCAGCCTTTACCTTGCATGCGGGAGATCTAGTGGATGAAAATTACAGTGATGCTGAGTGGGGAGATTGGCATCAGGGGCCCGATTGGGTCAACGGCACTATTCCTGTTCTTGCTACGCCAGGCAATCATGAGTACCGCTATATTCAGCAGGGATCAAAATCTGAGCGCTACTGGAAAACTCAATCTGGTGAGGATATTAATGTTGAAATGACCTCATTTGATAAACAATCCAGTGAAAAAGGTGTCATATATAACGTCGCATTTTCTGGACCTGAAGGTGTCAGCACCTCGATGGAATTTAATGATTCAGGAATTATTACTCTGGTTGATGAAAACATGGAATCGGTGACGGGTTTTATTAAAGACGAATTGCTTGGTCGACGTTTCTTCGGCGCCCCTCTTTATGATCGACAACGTAATCCTGGTATTCCTATGGTGACTAGTCATTGGCGTCCTCAGTTTGCTTTTCCGATTCAAGATATTCCCGATGATAGTTTAGCCGAGACAGTTTATTACATAGATTATCAAGGTGTTCGATTCGTCTCTCTCGATTCAAATAAATCCAAGCAGTCACAGGTGGCTTGGTTTAGGAGCGTCCTTGAGGAAAATCCTAATCGATGGACCGTAGTGACGTTTCATCATCCGGTTTTTTCGCCTGCGTCAGACAGAGATAATCCAGAGCTACGAAATTTGTGGAAGCCGATTTTAGACGAATTTAAGGTAGATTTAGTTCTAAGCGGCCACGATCACACCTATGCTCGCACCGGTGACGTGGATTCAGTTGATTTAAAAAATATACCAGAAGGTTATGAACAAGCCTATGATCCTGAGATTGGAACTGTTCATGTCGTATCCGTAAGTGGCCCTAAGATGTATAAGATAACTAAGGGTGACTATGCTAAAAGAAGTGCAGAGGATACCCAGCTGTACCAGATAATTGATATTGACAACAACAATCTGCGATACCGAGCATTCATGGCAACGGGCCAATTATACGATGAATTTACACTGGAAAAACGTCCTGGCCAGCCGAATCTATTGGTTGAGGGTAAAGATAATTCCTAAACCAATATTATGAAGGAGCGGCGTGTGATTCACTCAGGCAATTTCACCGATGGTCACAAATGCTTTGCAGTAACAGATTAAGGTCGTTAGAATAGCCACGCAGTGTCTTGGGAGCCTTAACCCATCTGCACCTAGTACGACCGTAGCTCAGCTGGTTAGAGCACCACCTTGACATGGTGGGGGTCGGTGGTTCGAGTCCACTCGGTCGTACCAATTTTCTTCTATTTCGTGTATCCAGGCTCGGTAACGTCGGGCTTTGGCCACGCCTTTCGCAGAGTTTATTATAGTTTTTGGTGACGCTAATGATATCTCATCTATACCCTCTGTATATCAATGATGTTAAGTGTGGCTTGTTTGATGGATCGCTTCGAGGTTTCAGAACCGCACTACACAAGCTTGATGTAGCCTTCGAAAATTTATTATCTGTGGTTTATCGTGAGGGCCTAATAGGATCCACTTTGGAGACAGATTATCTTGTCTACAAAGGCCGTTTGGCCGCGCAGACCGATGAACGATTTCCTGATCCCATGGGGCTGTACTTAAACTTGCCTGTGACAACGATCTGTATGGACGAACCCTTTTTACCCTCAGTATTTATTGATGATGACCTCTGAAAAATGTAAACCTATTGTGATTAATGATTTGATCTGATAGCTTTGCGATTATTCATAGCGGAATCAGGTTTATTTTTTTATCAACAAGCGCTGTTGAGGTCATCATGAAGGTAATTTTGTCTCTCGTGATTCTATTGACAGGTCTGTCATTGGCAGTAGCAGATCTCAGTTTAATAATTGATTTAAAGGCGTTTGTGGTTGTAGTCAGTGGAGGACTAGCTTTTTTGATTGCTGGAGAAAATACTCTGCAGTCGCGACTGGAAAATTTCTCTATCGGAGCGGTGGCAGCGGCATGGATTGGAGGGCTAATTGGGCTTGTTCATGTTGTATCTCAGGTTACTGATATGTTGAGTTTGGGGGCCGCGGTTGCTACTGTGGTGTTAACATTGTCCTATGGGTATTTTATTAAGATTCTATGTGCTTTGGTTCTGACAAACCGATCGATTGATAGCTGGATGCTTTTTCCTGTGCGTGATTTTATAAATAGGAGCCGTGTTCAAATGGAGAAAAAAGAGTGGTTCTTCTAGCGCTTTATATAGGCTTAGCCCTAGGGTTTTCCTTTATTTGCTCACTTCTGGAAGCGACGCTGTTGTCGCTGACGCCAACCTATCTGGCTCGTCTGGAAGCTGACAAGCCTGAGTTAGGGGCGCTCTGGCGAAATTTTAAATCTGATATTGATAAGCCATTGGCGGCGATCCTGTCACTTAATACTATTGCCCATACTGTGGGTGCGGCTGGCGCTGGAGCGCAAGCGACGCAGCTTTTTGGTGAGTTATATTTTGGCATTATCTCGGCGGTACTCACCTTACTCATTTTAGTTTTTTCAGAAATTGTGCCAAAAACCCTGGGTGCACGATATTGGCGTGAACTGGCACCTCTATGTGGCTACTCTCTGCGCTGGGTGCAGTGGTTTATGTACCCTTTAGTTGTGGGCGCTAAGGGCCTCACTGGTTGGTTGGCACCTGACGAGAAAGGGCCCACTCTCACCAGAGACGACTTCAATGTATTGGCTACTGTGGGTCGGCAAGAGGGAGTTATTGATGCGGGTGAAGCCAAAGCGATTGAAGCACTGTTTGCATTCAGAGGTTTGACCGCGAGGGATATTATGACACCGCGTACAGTGATAGCGTCTCTATCTGCACACATCACCATTGCTGAATTGTCACCAACAGATCCCGCGCTTGCTTTTTCTAGAATTCCCCTGTTTTTAAGTGGCGAAGATGACATTATTGGATTTGCCCGCAAGGATGATATTTATCGCTCAGTGGTGGAGGGCAACGCCGATATTGAACTAGCAGACTTACAGCGCGACTTGCTTAGTGTCCTTGAAACAAAATCACTTCCTGATCTGATGCAGGAGATGGTTGCAGAGCGTACCTCAATGAGTTTGGTGGTGAATGAATACGGTGACCCACTGGGTATCGCCACAATGGAAGATCTGGTGGAAACTCTGCTCGGTATGGAGATTGTTGATGAGTCCGACAGTCATGTCGACATGCAGGAGCGGGCAAGAGAATTGTGGCGATTGCGAGCGAAAACCGCGGGCCTCAATGTAGATGCAATAAATGCAGGTGATGCCGAATCAAGCGTCTCCGCCTTGTAGTTTGCAGAGTGTACTTACAAATGAATTGTTAACAGGAAGGTTTGATCATTTTGACAAATGCTTGGGTTAGTAAAATTTTTTCTTTGTGCTTTAAGTCTCTCAGATGCCACGCTCCGTAAGCTATGATACTGCTAACTGGTGACTGATTGGAAACGAATAGCAACAAGGTGCCTGTAATAAATCCGTTATCCGTTATCGATAGATCTGCTGATTGGTGATCCAGAATTAATAGATCAGCTCGGTAACCCGCTTCTATGGAGTAGGTCTTGTAAGCATAGTCAATGGCATGTTGGCCGCCTCAGATAATCCAAGATACTTAAATATTTAAGTGATATATGTCACCGTGCCGTGTTTTCAGTGGTCACCGGACATCCCTTTCCTAGCGCCCCAATTTATTGATGATGAGCTGACCTCAGATTTTTAATTAATCGCGCATTGAGACAAGAGACAAACGGATAGCCAGGAACTTGCGAGTTAATTGATCAAAATCCATCTGCTTTTATCGCAATATAACCAAGGCAACTACCGTGCAGCAAAATGCTACTAATTCTACTAGGCAGCACTCGACATAAACGTTGTTACCTAGCTAAGATATCTCAATTGTATGCCATATAGATACAACTAAACCGTACCGGATCTATCTGGCCTACTGAATATTAATCTAGCACCACCAGGTTAATTAAGGCAATGGGCGGGTTAACCCACAATATTATGGCCTTGTCCTTTTATACACTTTATCACAATGCTTTTTTTCTCATCATGTACTTCCAATGCTCGACTACCGCCCCTTGCCGCTGAGGCGACTATCGCGCCAGCCACTGCGCCCTCTAAACCTACAATACCTCCAGCGCCAACGCTAACTATAGCGCCAGCCAATAGCTAAGATTTTTCGTCCCCATTGATATATTCCCGTTCGTCTGACAGAGAATGACAACTAGCTAGATCGTCAGTATATTTAACCGCTTTAGGACCATCGACGACATGGCTCATATAATCCGCCACTGCCAGCGCAAGCAGATATCAAAAGAGCAATGGAGGCTAATAATAAAATGTTGGTTTGGTTATTCATTGGATGACCTTTTTTAATTTTCAGTAAAAACAGTGCCTTGTCAGGATAGCTAACATATTAATTATTACATAGACCAGTTAATTCATGCTTGCCAATAAACCACTGGCAACGAACAATTTGATGCTTAACCTGCAAGGCTCCTTGAGTGAAGAAAATAGTTCTATTCTTGATTGTCGGACCGCCAAATGGCTATTAATAAGTTAATATAAGGGTATCTCAGACGTTACGTATTAACTTCGCAACTTGCTTATTGTGTCTATATATCTGATGTTGATAGGAACCTGATTAATACTCTGAAAGTCTTTTACATACCATTTTCCATTTGCCATAACATCTTTAATAAGCAATTGATTTGGTGCAAATATCAGAGTGTCAATGATAAATTGAGGGGGAAGTGCCCTAAGGTCTGCAGCACTGTCATCGAGCACTAACAGGTCGGCGCGACAACCCTCTTGGAGCATTCCTGTGGGCTGGCCAATAGACCGAGCACCTCCTTGGCGACAGCGGGAGAATAGGCTCATACCTGTATGACGCTGATGTTTGTCCGAAGAAATGTTGCGACGGTGACTAATCAGTCGTTGCCCGTATTCGAGAAGTCGCATTTCCTCCAAAGGACTAGTACAGGTATTGCCATCAGAGCCAATGGCAATATGCCCACCAAGATCAAGAAAGTCTCGAAGAGGAAACAGGCCATCACCTAGGTTAGCCTCAGTGGTGGGACAGAGTCCAACCGTCGCGCCTGAATGTGCCAGCGCTTTAGTTTCTTGTTTGTTTATGTGAGTGGCATGGATGAGACACCACTGCTGATCCACTTTATAGTTCTCTAATAGCCAACTTACAGGGCGCTTTCCTAAGAATGTTTTCGAGTCCTCTACCTCCTTGAGTTGTTCGGCAATATGTAGATGAATAGGCGTGGTGGAGTGCGATCTGGACAGATGAGAAACTAACTCATCTAGAGCGGTCTTTGGAACAGCTCTCAGGCTATGTATGCCACAACCCACTTGATGCTGAGGATAATTTTTGGCATGTCTTGTCGCATCTTCATGTAGTCGCAGATAATCCTCTAGACTGTTACCAAAGCGCTTTTGTTGATTTAACAAACCATCTTGCTTAAACCCTGAGGTCATATATAGCGTGGGCAATAGGGTAAGATTAATACCACTGGTATTAGCTGCGTTAATGATAGATTCTGAGAGTTGACTGATAGAAGAATAGGGTTGGCCACCAGGTTGATGGTGCAAATAGTGAAACTCAGCAACACTGGTGTAGCCCTGTTTTAACATTTCTGTATAGAGGTAGGCGCTAATAGCCTCTAATTGATCTGGATTAAGTGCATTAGCGTGCTGGTACATGGTATCGCGCCAAGACCAAAATGTATCTGCCGCAGATACCTGATATTCGGTTAACCCAGCTATAGATCGCTGAAAAGAATGACTGTGACAATTTACAAGGCCTGGAACAACCGTACCAAGATGTTGGTCGTTTGGCGTTATCTGTGTATTTTTTTCTAGTCTTGTTATGACCCCAGTATTATTAATTCTTAGGTGGACATTGTTGGCCCAGCCATCATTTAAGAGCGCCTGTTTAATAAAATAATTCTGTTGGGACATAGGTGTTTCATACCTTAGTATTGCGTGCGGGTTAGCCTGAGCTATAATATAACCCAACCTGTATATACAGGAAATCTATTTCTTATTGAGTAACCGCCCATGATTCATGCTGAACAGTCTATCGCACCCCTGTACAAAAAGGTTAAAGCGTTTATTTTGGCAAAAATTGAGTGCGGTGAGCTATTGCCCAATTATCGTGTTCCCTCTGAAAATGAGTTGGTTACTCAATTAAAAGTATCAAGAATGACAGCCAATAGAGCGCTAAAGGAATTGGCCGCGGAGGGAATACTCACCCGAGTGGCTGGAGTAGGAACCTTTGTGGCTGAGGCCCAAACCAAAGGCCATTTGCTGGAAGTACGCAACATTGCGGAGGAGGTTGCCGAGCGTGGCCACAGTTATAGTAATATTGTAGTAACCCACCAAGCTACTTCTCTGACTGCAGCTATTGCTGCAGAAATGGAGCTTTCTAAGGCCGCTACAACAGTTTATCACACCACTATAGTGCATAGAGAAGACAGTAAGATGTTACAAGTAGAAGATCGCTATGTGAACGCTCAAGCAGTGCCAGGCTACATTGATATTGATCTCAAAATGACCACACCTGCAGCTTATTTACTTGCAAAGGTGCCTTTACATAAAGTCGAACACACGGTTAGAGCCGCTATGCCCAGTAACATTATAAAAGAATTGTTGCGGATGGATGACAACATTCCTTGCTTGATCTTGGACCGACGGACCTGGTCTTCAGGCCAATTAATTTCTGTTGCCCACCTATACCATTCTGCGCAGTCTTTCTCACTCACAGAGACCATGCAAAAAGAGTAGCTACAGTTTGACTAGGATGATGGTATATCGCACCGATAGATACAGTTGCCTGCTTTTATAACTGATTTGGCAAGTTTTCCGCCTAGCCAATAAGCTAACTCTGATGGCTGTGTAACATCCCAAACAACTAAATCCGCGGCTTTTCCAAGTGCTAGTGAGCCAGTTATTTTGTCCATGCCTAATGCCTTTGCGGCGTTGATTGTTATGCCTTTAAGTGCTTCCTCAGGAGTAAGGCCAAACTCTTGACAGCTCATTACCATCATAAGGCGAGCAGACAGCACAGGTGAGCTACCTGGATTAGCATCAGTTGCTATAGCGATGGGCACGCCATGTTTACGTAACAGCGTGACCGGCGGTTTCTGCGCTTCTCTGAGCATATAAAAAGCACCAGGAAGTAGTACAGCTACACAGCCACTATCGGCCATTGCTTGCACACCTTTTTCATCAACATATTCTAAATGATCTGCAGAGAGCGCTTGATGTTGTGCAGCAAGCACAGCACCTCCTGAGTTTGATAGTTGTTCTGCATGGAGTTTTACCGGCAGACCTAGGGTATTAGCTGCGGTAAATACACGATCGATTTCATCAGTTGAAAACGCAATACCTTCACAAAATCCGTCAACTGCATCAATTAGGCCAAGACTATGCAGTTGCGGTAACATTTGGTTACAAATCAAGTCAATGTAGTCAGAGCGTTGGTTTTGGTACTCAGGTGGCAGGGCATGGGCAGCTAAAAAAGTGGTTTTCACAGTAATTGGTTCTAGACTGTCCAGTTTGCGAGCGACCCTCAGCATCTTGGCCTCGTCCTTTAGCGTAAGGCCATAGCCGGACTTAATTTCTAGGGTTGTAACCCCGTCACTGATTAATTGTTTCAGGCGTTGTGTTGCGGATAGCAGTAACTGTTCCTCTGAGGCTTCTTGGGTATGACGCACAGTGCTCATAATGCCGCCGCCTTGTTGAGCAATTTGCTGATACGATTGCCCCTGCAATCGCAGGTTAAATTCTGTGGCTCGATTGCCTCCAAAGACAAGGTGTGTGTGACAGTCAATTAAACCGGGAGTAATACAAGAGCCTTGGACATCATGAACTATTTTAGCCATTTCATAAGCTGAATGCTGCAGTGATTCCATACTAGAAATATGGGTGATAAGACCGTCTCTACAGCCAATTACTGCATTCTCAAGTGTCTGAGGAAGGCCATCTTCGGTAATCATGGTTAAGGTGGCATTGATCCATAGGCTATCATGCATTGTCATAGCGATAATCGCACCGTTGTTATGTAAAAATGTTTGATATAAATGTTGCGTGAGTGAACAGTATAGAATATCTTTACCTGTATAGACAAGACTATACAGATTTTGCTGTATATCTTCGTATTTACCGATAGAACGGTAGATTTATAGCCAAGCTGAAATGATATATTTAAAGGAATTAGCATGACCTCTGAGTATCAAAATAAAACACCACGACAAGTAAAGGCTCCAATTGGAACCCAAATGACCGCTAAACATTGGACAACAGAGGCGCCATTGCGGATGTTAATGAACAATTTACATCCTGACGTTGCCGAACGACCGGAAGATCTAGTGGTATATGGTGGCATTGGCAAAGCAGCTAGAGATTGGCAGAGTTATGAAAAAATCATCCAATGTCTGCGTGATTTAAATGAAGATGAGACATTACTGGTGCAAAGCGGTAAGCCGGTAATGGTTGCAAAGACCCACTCAGAGGCACCTCGGGTGCTTATAGCTAATTCTAATCTGGTTCCCAAATGGGCTAATTGGGAGCATTTCAATGAGCTCGATCGCAAAGGTTTGGCTATGTATGGACAAATGACCGCTGGCTCGTGGATTTACATTGGCAGTCAGGGCATTGTTCAAGGTACCTACGAAACCTTCGTCGAAATGGGTAGGCAGCATTATAACGGCGATTTATCGGGACGATGGATACTTACGGCCGGGCTTGGTGGTATGGGCGGTGCACAACCCTTGGCTGCGAGTCTTGCCGGGGCTTGCAGTCTCACTATTGAATGTCAGGAGAAACACATTGATTTTCGTCTGCGTACAGGCTACGTCGATAAAAAAGCGTACACTTTGGATGAAGCCATGGAGATCATTAATACTGCCATTAGCGAAGGGAAAGTGGTTTCAGTAGGTCTGTTAGGTAATGCCGCAGAGGTTTTACCAGAGATGATTAGACGTGGTATTCGTCCGGATGCAGTAACTGATCAAACCTCGGCTCATGACCCTATTCACGGTTATTTACCCAGTGGTTGGACAGCGGAAAAATGGAAACAGTTGCAAACCACGGATCAGGCACAGGTAATGGCGGCATCGCGCATATCCATGGCAACTCATGTTCAAGCGCTACTAGATTTCCATAAGATGGGTATTCCCACCTTTGATTATGGTAACAATATCCGTCAGGAAGCCTTTAATGCGGGCGTTAAGAATGCCTTTGATTTCCCTGGCTTTGTACCAGCCTATGTGCGACCACTTTTTTGTCGAGGTATTGGGCCGTTCCGGTGGGTTGCTTTAAGTGGTGATCCTGAGGATATTTATAAAACTGACGCCAAAGTTAAAGAACTCATACCTGATGATAAACATCTGCACAATTGGTTAGATATGGCGCGACAACGAATTAGTTTCCAAGGATTGCCCGCACGCATATGTTGGGTTGGACTAGGCGAGCGTCATCGCCTTGCGATGGCATTTAATGAGATGGTAGCTAGTGGTGAATTGAAAGCGCCTATTGTCATTGGCCGCGACCATCTTGATTCCGGTTCTGTTGCCAGTCCTAATCGTGAAACAGAGTCTATGCTTGACGGCTCTGATGCGGTATCAGATTGGCCTTTACTCAATGCGCTGCTAAATACCGCTAGCGGTGCGACTTGGGTATCAATACATCATGGGGGTGGCGTTGGCATGGGTTATTCTCAGCACTCTGGGGTCGTTATAGTTGCAGATGGTTCTGAACAGGCAGCTAAGCGGTTGGAGCGGGTACTTTGGAATGATCCAGCCACTGGTGTAGTTAGGCATGCTGATGCGGGTTATGAGGATGCTGTTGCCTGTGCGAAAGACAAAGGCCTAAATGTACCAATGCTTGGCATCGCCAACAGTAGCTTAAAGGAGTAGAGGAGACTGCAATGCCCCAATTTATGACCGAAAATAATACGATAACCCTAGAACCTGGCGTAGTTTCTTTGGCTCAGTTACGAGATTTTTACATTAACCATTGCCCTTTTAAACTTCATCCAGATGCTTGGAATGATATAAATAAAAGCGCAGCAGCCGTTCAAAATATTGTCGACAAAGGTAGTGCTGCCTACGGCATCAATACAGGGTTTGGACTCTTAGCCAAAACCCGTGTTGAGAATGATCAACTTGGTGTGTTGCAACGTAATCTAGTGCTCTCACACTGTACTGGTGTTGGCCAATTAATTGACCATGCCGTGGTTCGACTGATTATTATTCTAAAAATTATTAGTTTGTCCCAAGGATATTCAGGTGTAAGATCATCCGTAGTACAACTACTTATAGAGTTTTATCATCAGGACATACTTCCCTGTATTCCCAGTAAAGGTTCTGTCGGCGCCTCGGGTGATTTGGCGCCTTTAGCACATTTGGCTGCGGCCCTGATTGGCGTTGGCGATGTTCACTTCAAAGGTCAGTTAATGACCGCTACTGAAGCTTTAAATGAGGCTGGGCTAACAGCACTGGAGCTGGGTCCTAAAGAAGGTTTAGCGCTTCTTAATGGTACTCAAGTCTCAACTGCATTGGCACTGGCTGCCTTGTTTGAAACTGAAAATTTGTTTGCTGCAGCAGTGGTTACCGGCGCCTTGTCGGTGGATGCAATGAAAGGTAGCACCGTCCCCTTCGATGATCGTATTCATCAACTTCGCGGTCAGCCAGGACAGATTGCAGTCGCTAAAAAATATACTCATTTTTTACACAGCAGCAGTATTTTGGAGTCCCATGTTAACTGTGAAAAGGTTCAGGATCCCTATTCCTTACGATGTCAGCCACAAGTCATGGGAGCCTGTTTAGATATCATAAATAACAGTGCTCGCACACTGCAAATTGAAGCCAATGCAGTAACTGACAATCCATTGATTTTTGCTGATACCTTAGAAGCACTCTCCGGCGGTAATTTTCATGCTGAACCTGTGGCTTTTGCTGCGGACAATTTAGCATTGGCTATTGCTGAGATTGCATCCATATCTGAGCGACGTATCTCGCTGTTGGTGGATCCTTCTATGAATGGTGGGTTACCGGCGTTTTTGGTGGAAAACAGTGGTTTAAATTCTGGCTTTATGATTGCACAGGTTACTGCAGCTGCGCTGGTGTCAGAGAATAAGAGTTTGGCACATCCGGCCAGTGTGGACAGTATTCCAACGTCGGCCAATCAAGAGGACCATGTAAGTATGGCAACTTTTGGTGCGCGACGGTTGCGAGATATGACAGAAAATAGTAATTATGTACTTGCAGTGGAGCTGTTAAGTGCGGCGCAAGCGGTGGAATTTCATTTGCCACACCATACCTCATTGCCGCTCCAGCATGTGGTTGATGAGATAAGGACTCTAGTGCCCAGTTACACAGAAGATCGCTTCTTTGCTCCCGATATTGAAGCGGCGAAAAAGTTAATTCAAAGTGACTATTTCTTTGTGCTGGTAAATGATATTTTGCCTTCGGGAAACGTTTAAGAATGGAAATAGTGACTGTTGTGCAGGCTGCCGGGCCGTTGTTGGTGAGTTTTCCTCACTCTGGCACCGAGGTTCCCGATTCGATCAGACAGCGATTTACCCTGGAGGGGAAGCGACTAGCGGATACTGATTGGTATGTACCTCAACTTTATAAATTTCTGGCTCGCCTTCCGGTATCCACAGTGACTGCCAACTACTCTCGCTATGTCATCGATGTCAATCGATCTAGCGAAGGTGCCGCCCTTTATCCTGGGCAGCGAGAAACGGAGCTCTGTCCCACTAGTACTTTTGCAGACCAACCCGTCTATCGACATGGTGAACTGCCAAATGACGATGAAATAGCACTGCGCAGAGAACGCTACTGGCAACCTTATCATCAGGCACTTTCTGCAGAACTGGAAAGAATCAAAACTATTCATGGTTATGCACTGCTATGGGACGCACACAGTATTGCTGCCGAGGTTCCACGCTTCTTTGATGGCAGGTTACCAAGCCTTAATTTGGGCACGGCAGATAACCGATCTTGCCATCCCCGACTCGCTCAAGATCTGTACTCAGTTATACATAAAAGCGGTTTTACGTCGGTGCATAATGGTCGTTTTAAAGGTGGGTACATTACCCGTCACTACGGAGATCCCCAAGCTTCGGTTCAGGCGGTGCAGATGGAGATCGCCCAGTCTGCCTACTTATCTGATCAAATGACTGACCAAAAGGTGCCTGAACTGGACTCCAAAAAGGCTGAGAGATTGAGTGACGTTTTAATGAAAATAATAGTCATCATGACGTGCTATCGAAGCGAGTAACGTCGTTTAGAGTGCTCGCCCCGGGTAACGCTCAGGGCGTTCGAGAATTTCCTTGGTCACAATTAACGTCTTTAGCATAGGTCAAATCCTCTACACTTACATTGCTGCACAAATTATTGGAAACGACGCCATTTTTTTCTCGGCACTCGACCAGTTTGCACAAAACAAACTGATAATTAATCGGTTACTTTTCTCATTCAGAAAACCAGTAAATCAAGGAAGATTTGCAAATGAAGAGAACCTGCTTTACAGCATTAAACGTCGGTTTCACGCTGCTAGAGTTGCTGTTTTGTTTGGCCATCATATCGATTTTAGTCTCTCTATCATTTTCCTCCAATACAGCAGTAGTGGTAGAGCAGAAAATACTCTCGCAGACTTACGCGATTCGCGATGCCCTGCAACTGGCTCGAAATCTGGCTATCACTCAAGGCGAAATGGTGACAGCTTGTGTTATTGATATTAATGGTCATTGTGTAAGCGAAAATGGTGATGCCATTGATGTATTTATAGATATTAATGACAACCATCAAATAGATAATGGCGAAATTGTTGTCAGTGAGGCCGTTATTACAGGCACAACAGTAGTTTTATCGGCTTCTGGACGCAATAAGTCTTACGTACGATTTAAACCGGTAGGCTCTGCGATGGAGTCGGGGAATTTTCTTGTATGTAATGACAACCCTGCATTGGGCACTGGTCGCAAGGTGGTTTTTTATTACAGTGGTCGTATATATCTTTCATCAGATACCAATGGTGACGGTTATCACAATGTCAACGGCAATGAAGTGGAGTGTCCGGTGAGCTGAATTCTCCTGTAAAATGAGGTGTACATCACAATTTCAGTAAAATTTATACGATATTGAATAAAAAATAGGATTTCGGCGCGCAATTACCCAGAATTTTTCTATGCTTTGTTAGTAACACAATAAAAGTTTTAATTTCGCTACCAATTTGGGATTACAGACATGGATGTCAGCTATTACAAACGCATTGTTGCGTGTATATGTTTCTTATTGTTCCCTCTTTTATCGGCCGGTTTAAGTGCGCTGTCATTTCCCAATATGCAACTATGGGACGAGGGTAATCCTACTTACAACTGGAAGGCTATGCCTCTCCCTGCTGTCTTAACAACTATCTCATGGGCTCAGCTCGATCTAAACACAGTGATTCATATACGGGGTTTTGCCGAAAGCTCAATACGTCCAGTCCACAGTCAAATGCCTAGTCAGCAGCACAATGAATATTTAATTCAGACCTTGGTATCCAACGCCCCAGCATCATATGTGCACAGCAATATTGTGGCACAAGGCCACTTTAAATTTTGAAATCAAAGAGTGAGGAGTTAACTGATGGGTTTTTTAAAAGCACAACAATATGATAAAAATGTTAAAAAACTGAGCTCAACTATAATCGAATTTTTCGCCGGTTTTGCAGTTTCTTGCATGCTCATAGCCTCCGGTCAAAGTATTTATGAGCACCAGCGAGTCGCTACCAACCGTGAAGCGGCGCAAAATTTTCTACTCGAATCGGCTAGCGTGCAGCAACAATTTTTTTCCGCTACCGGCGATATTAGGTATGCAGAGGATACTATGCTTTTCGGATTGGCGCCGGCGCTAAGCAACGTCACAAACTATTATGCTATTAATCGGTACCCTAAAGATACAGAGGGAGAATTGACTCGCTTCACGATCATAGCGGAACCTTTAAGCGGCACAATTCAGGCTAGAGATGGAGGGCTATCCATCAATCAACGCGGCCAGCGTTTGGTGATGAATGGCCATAATATTATTGGAACTTGGTAGTGGTATGCCCAATGAGTAATACGAAAAATGCTGCTAAATATTGCGGTTTTACGTTGATTGAGGTTCTTGTGGTTATTGCGATTATTGCTGGGTTGACGACCATATCCGTTAGTAATAC